>JAAOEI010000732.1_pt1 | contig 12381 bp, 26 predicted proteins | sample 7059261 | NCBI WGS metagenome assembly JAAOEI01 (sample SAMN14008812, study PRJNA610033) | viral metagenome | isolation source: viral particles filtered from seawater | place: China: Hangzhou Bay, Yangshan Deep Water Harbour | collected 2017-10-31
CTCTTTAAGATTCTTATATCCATACTTCCTAAGTCTATAACCTATGAGCTTTACTGTAGATATGTTCATTTCCAGAGAGAGGGTTAGAGTTTGAGAGGTACAATGCCCCCTACCCCCAAATCTCAGAGAAAGAAATTTGTTGATGGGGAGCATCGATTCAGATTCATTTCCGTCGATCGGGAATCGTCATCGAGGTGCTTGCTGCCCCGTCCTGCACGGACTTACTCTTGAATCCACCTAGCAAGCTAACAATGGGTGGAGAGTACTAGACGCTTGTGCGCCTGAATGCTTGATTCGAACTGATATGGATGTAAACTGTTATCAGTTGAATTTATGCAATCAACACATTAAAGACCCTGCAAACATTTTGCAAGGTCTTTTTTGTTAGGTGGGCTATTCAGCTGCTTCTTCGCTAGAATCACAGTCTGAGCATTCCTCTTTGGATTCTTCAGATACTTCTTCAGAAACTTCCTCAGCAGGAACTTCAGCGCCCTCTTCTTCAATAAACATGTAGAAATAGGGGAAAAGATTTGGTATACTATACCACATCATGCCAACACCAATAAGTAAAAATTCTATTGTCGTTTTTAACGGTCAGGCGAAAACAATTTTCCAGTGGGCTGAATGTATGAATATTCACCACGATACACTTGTATCACGGATATTTAAGCTAGGATGGCCCATAGAAAAAGCCATGACCACACCACCAAGGTAGCTTGACTAATGTCTTTATGAGGAGCTAAATTAAGATATGACCTCCGTAGAATTCACCAGTGAAGAACTGCGTGACATGGCGGATCAAGCACCACCTAACACGCTAGAGGAAGACGTCGAGAAAATGTACCATCGCGACGTAGGGGAATTGCAGCGTGAATTTTATGATGAGATATACAGGCTTATAGAGGGAGTAGATGATGCTGTAATGAGGGCGATGCAGAACTTTGGGCTGGACGAAGAGACAGCCAGGCAAAGAATTAGTGAGCTGCTCGATGACAGATTCGCCAAAATGCGTGTACAACTAAATGGTGCAGTAGAAGCCCTTAGGGTATTAAGAGATGATCGAATAGCAGAGATAGCCCAGTGGAGACTTAATTCCGAAGAATGTCCTCCAGGGTCCGATACTCAGTAATCTGATCCTGTTTATATCCGTTACAGCGAATGCAGCGCCTGTAAACCTTTCCTGTTTCAGTCGTCCACACCAGATGTCGCGGATACTGGTGATCGCATCTCTTTTTGTTGACTTTCATACATAGCGGGGAAATCGATTAAGTATCCTGTCCAGTCGCAGTATTCACACCCATTGCTTTTGCACATAATGCATTCTGACTTAATTATCTTCATGGTAGATAAGGGTTACATCTACTCCTTCATCCTCATGATACAGCTGTTTAGCGTGTATTTCGAATACCTGTGAGTCGTCTTGATAGGCAACCCCATTTAATCCATCAAGTATTGCTTTAATTCTATTGTCGAGATCAGGGCGCTTTGTGACCGGTGTATGCAGCATCGCCTCTCTGCGCTTTTTAGACCACGAAGCAGGCATACCGACCTTTATATTAAGAACAAGCTTTACGGGGCAAGCATGGACCTCACAGACCCTACTGGCTACCAGCTTCACATACTGTTCATACTCCTGTGTTGATTTTGGTGTGTAAGCCCGACCGTTGGCGAACCGTGGCCGGGCTTTTGGTACGACCTTCCCTTCAATAGTGAAATCAATCTGTTGCATCGACGACTTTTAATTCACCTTTAGCAATCTTGTTCATCATTCCACTGATGTTTGGCTCACCATCTACATCGTATTCAGCAGATAATTCTTTTAAGTCCTCGTGAATCTTTGGTGAGTTCATCAGTACGGATATTCTGTGTGGAGGCATAAGGTTATAGGAAATGTATACATCCGGAGTACAGCATCTAGGTGTATATATGTCAAGACCTGATGGTTGCAATTTTTCTCTATGTGTATATACTGATCACAGTTCCCTTCTCATGAATAAGAATTATACTATATGTGAGAGCTCGTTCATTCGCTGCCAAAGGTGTGGTTGTTACTCCGCAGGAGAAAGACACCTATTGATCCGGAGGCAGCGGTGAATTGGCAATTTGTATAATTCATTCACTACACTACTATGGAAAAAGGATTGCATAGACGGCACTTCCTAGAAGTAGGATTAGCTGGACTGGCAGCAATGGCTACACCAGCTATAGCATCAACCAAGCGAGACACCAAACTACCGCTAGTTGTATTATTTAATGGTGGAGCGCAAAGCCCATATGAGTTTACTTCACCCCTTGTTGACTCTGTATCAGAGTACAGGGGTCCAGTTGGAAGCATTAACTCAGCAGTGGGTCCAATAGGAGAACACTGGGAAGAATTCGCGTCTGTTGCGAAACATGCAGCGGTTGTTAGATCAGTTGATGCACAGAATACCTCCCACACAGCAAAACACTTGTTTCCAGATGGATCACTTGAGAGGCATGGACAGCGACTAGCATCTGGAGGAATCCCATACGTGTTCTACGACGCTCCCAGCAACTTCTCTGACCTGTCAGGTATAAAGCCTGGCTTTAGAGTTAATTGGGACGGGAAACAAAAGAGGTTCACACCTCCTCCTATAGTTCCAGACCCCAATTTGAGAAAGAGAGTCAAACTTCTGGAGCAGCTAGACAGGTTCCCTACAGACAGCCCCGCAGTTGCTCTGATGCAGAAGAACCGTGAGCTTGCTACTTCACTGCTGCTTGGTGGTGATGCTCTCACACGCCCATTCGTGGAGGCTGAGAAGCACTACGAGAGGTATGGTGACAATCCAGTCGGAAAAGGAGCAGCGCTTGCAGCAGAGTTCGCCAAGTCAGGAGCTGGAGTTACCGTGTTCTACAATGAGTTCGGTCCAGGATGGGACCTGCACAGTGGGATAAAAGAGGGGACAGATAAGATAGCCCTTCCAACTGATCTAGCATTGAAAGAGTTGATACTGGATGCACGACGCTTTGGGTTTGTTGTTGTTTGCCTATCAGAACACGGCAGAACACCACGTGTAAACAGTAGCGCAGGACGAGATCACCACAACGTATCGTTTATGGTAGGAGCAGGAGGCAAGTTCAGACCAGAGGCAACTTATGGGTCCGTAGACAAATACGGAGAGATTGCAGACAACCCTATAAAAGCAGATCAACTTATCCACACTATTCGTCACGCTTGTGGCGAAGAAGTGGAACGCACTAAAACCATTAACCCCATAGTCACATGATTTACTTTCGCAAATGGAATCCACTCATTGGATTCTCTCGCAGTAAGAACCTGGAACGCCAGGTTGGAAAAGCTCTGATCCGCGCAGAGAAGCGCATCAGATGTCAGCAGATTACATGGAAGCATATTCAGGAACGTGCTCGCAGATGAATTCGGTATTCTTATTATCAATGGCTACCAGGATTGTTACATCAATCCCGTTCTGCGACATGGATATAACCGTTGTTGAGAAGTTCCCCAATGGGGATCTAGCAAGAACCAATGGAATAGAAATAATTCTTTCATCAGAAATAAGAAGAAGCGAAGTTAGATGGGCAATGACACATGAGTGCATGCACCAATTCCAAATGAAAAATGTGCGACACGACGAGCTATACATGTTTGGCCGGCGGCCGTTTATTACAGACTATGCCAGCACCAATTATGTAGAAGATTTTGCAGAGGTTGCAACGGCGACCTATTTGGGGCAAGTTGTCAGAGGTCGTAAAGGTGCCTTTGTTAGAAAGCTATTCAAGAAGCATTCGATAGAATATTAGTTCCTTTACATCCACGAAGATCTTTAGAGGGGCCCTTGCACACAGAGAAGGGTGCCGTGGGAAATCCAATCCCCACAATCAGGGGCCCCCCTGAAGGTCTTGCAAAAACTATTGAAATATTTTGGAATATATGATAGTATATACACATACTTTCCCTTCTCTATCATGAACTATGTTCATACACTATTACTCGGCGCAGCCTTCGTAGCCCTATCGCTACTCGCAGGACTGCTATGTAGCACAGTTGATTGTGTCGACATAATTACAAAAGCCTTTTAATCCTTTTCCCTTCTCTATCATGGATAAGAAATCCACTATTATTACTGCTCTTCTTATTTTGGCAGGATGCTACATCACAGTAGGAGCATTCGCCTTCGCTGAAGAGCCACTACCGAATCATGTCAAATCCACAATGGAAGACATTAAGGTACGCGTTGCTTCTATTGAGGCAATCGATAATAAGCTCAAGCCTGTAAAGGAAGAGCTTGCACATCTACAGTCTACTCGTGATCTGCTTGATGCAGACCTGAGAGACGATGTTAAATCCCTAGAACGCTGGGGTTACGATGTTGATTGGGATTCCCTCACAGTGGGCCCAAAAGAATAACCCCTGTTGAATCAGGGGATGTATACGACCTCGACATCCTCTCCTATGCAGTATCAGTCGCCGAAACAGGCGGCTGTACTGCTGGGACTGCTTTGTCCAATAATAACTGTCATGGGATCATGACCTGGAAAGACGGCCCTCGTCGCCCTAAAAGGTATTCTAATAAGCAGGATTCATTCGATGATTTTAAGGACATTTGGCACCGTCTATATGGTAGATTCCCCACTCTTGAAGATGCTGAGCGCTGGACTGGTAAAGATAATGCGCAGCGCTGGCTCGATATTGTCACAGAAGTTTATAATCGTCCTACCCAATAATTATCATGAGTAATTACCTATCACCCCTAGAATCGGCAAAACAGATATATAAGACCGAATGTTGTGATGCCTTGGTTGTCCAATATATGCACCAAGAATCCCCTTCTCTCTCTGTAAAATGCGAAGGGTGCGGATCTATTGTATTTTTGAAAGAGAAAGTAAAAAAGATAAAGGTTCCAAGAAAAGAAAGAAAATGGTATGGAATATTTGGCGGAGGATCAGAGATAACCGAAGCCCACGTCAAAGAGGTAGTAAATCTTGTCTACTCGCCATCTAAATCATGAATAAAATAATTGCATCATTAGCGGCATTCACAATGCTCTGGGCATTACACTTCGACCCAGACAGAAAGCTCTGCAGATTCGAGGAAGGAATATTAATTCCGAACCCCGATAAGAGATTTGCAACCACCAAAGAAATATACCAACGAGTTGCAGACCAGAACCATCAAATGTATTGTAGGAACGTCCAACTTTGGGCCGAGCTTTATCTCTAATTCTTAACCTTATCATGCGCAGAGTACACAATCCTACATTTGTAAGCGTAGAAGAACTCCTCGATGGACAAGACTCCGTCACCCTTAAGATTAATAAGGACAATGCTTCTGTTGGTATGGTTCGCCGAGCACTCGGCTTCGATGTCATGGGGCTACTTTGGTACCACCGTGGCGGAAATGAAATCGTTCAGGTTATCTTCGAATTTGAAGAGGACGAGGACATTGAGAAGTTTGAATCTCTTCGTGGCGAAGCAGACGAACTGGAAGTAGAAATCAAAATGTCTCTTGATGGAGTTGTTCTCGATGTAAAATAGTCGTTCTTTCTTTCTCGGTGCTTAACGCACTGTTTGCACTGACCGGGATTTATCACCCCGGTCTTTTATTTTGTCAATGTTTTTCTATTGATTGTGTATATACACCTTGCTATAATTGACACATCACTTTTCCCCCTTCTCTCATGTCTCACATCTATAAAGATGATTCTCTAGCGGACGCCTTAGAATTCTTTAAGTCTGTAACTGAAGACTTAACAGATATGCTAAGAACCTCTGGAGAAGAAGATCGTCATCAGGCATTTGATCGTGTCATTTCTGAGGCGATCAGAGACCTAGAAGATTTACGTCCTACCCTCCCTTTCTAATGCCTACATGCCAAACCCAAGACTGCGGCCGCGATATTGAAGACAGCAAGATTCGCTGGTGCAAGCAGAAGGGTTACAACCCACCTAAATACTGTGTTATTTGTGCCAAAGAAAACAGGAAGAAATGGCACGACAGAAACGATGTTAAACGCCCATTCACCCCTAAATCATGACTACACTCCCTACCGTTGATATCAAAGGCAAGAAATACGTTACTGTTAACGAACGACTGAAATACTTCAGAGAACATCATCCAGGATTCTCTCTTGAAACAGAGATGGTAAGCGTTACTGATGATGATGCCTTGATGCGTGCTGTTATTCGTAACGAAGAAGGTCAAATACTGGCCACAGGAACGGCTAGAGAAGTTCGAACAGACAAAGGATCGTTTGTTAACGCTACGTCTTACGTAGAGAACTGTGAGACCTCAGCATGGGGTCGAGCACTAGCTAACTTCGGCATTGGCATCGATGCTAGCGTTGCCTCTGCTGATGAAGTTGTACAAGCCATTAATGCCCCCACAGAACCACCAAAGAAGAAGCCGCCCTCAAAAGTCGATGTTATGGAGGCACTAAACAAGTGTACCTCAGAGAAAGCTGTTGATATTACATTTGGTCAAGCCAAGAAGTACAAGTGGTCAGATGAAGACCTTAAAGACCTAGAGGAATGTAAAGATAACGTTCTCAAGAACTTCGATGAATAGAGCCGATCTTTATGAACAAGCGCTTAAAGAGATTGCGAATACGCAATCGGAACGCGATCCAAGAAAGGTAGCACGGATCGCACTATCACATTCCTACAGTAATTATTTATCTACCCCCTCCTCAAATGTCCTATGCCCAGAAAATATATGCGGCAAGAAAGAAAAAGAAAATCTCCCAGCTTGAGCTGGCGGCACGTGCTGGTGTGCAACAAACAGATGTTTCTAATATGGAACGCGGTAAGCCTGTATCTGAAGCAGCACAGAAAAAGGTGATGGATTATCTAGAAATCGGAGAGCTTGTTACAGAGAGCTTTAAGATAGTCCACACAGACTCTGAGCAATACGCTGCTGACATTGCTCTCGCATTTGTATTTGGAGGCCTATTCGGCTCCGTTGTTATGTACATTGCCCTCTAATATGATTCAAGTTACTCCACCAAGCACAGAAGAGGTTTCGTTGTTAGCCAGGGCTCATAGTGTAATGCATGAGCTTCTGGCAGCAACGAAGCAGCTCAAAGACGGCGTTGTGTCTGATCCTATGCTTATAGCGGGTCTTCAGGCAGAACTAGTAGAGATACGCTGGCTTGTAGGAGAAGAGTTCTCAGCTAAGTTCTCCGCGAAAGAGAAAGCAATCATCTCTCGTAAAACAGGGTTTGCTAACTCATACATGAAGCACAGGAAGCGAGGAGGTATTACCGTTAAGGATGCTGAGGTTTACTCTCTAGAAGATGTTGTGAGTAAATACGAAGAAGAGGTAGATACTGAGACAGAGTTTATCCACTACAGAACTCTTCTTGCCTCTATAGACAGTGCAATTATGCACGCATATACCGCTATTAACCTTTCCAAACCAGCATGAAAAAACTAGAAGACAAACTATCGGACTGGCTGGCATATCTGGTTTTTGAGCCGATATTCACATTTTTTAAATATCTATTTATTGCCATTGCCACACCGGTTGTACTAATTGCCATAGCCCTCCGTATGACATGGTGGCTATGGGTTTCTATTGCTGCACTTACCATCATATTCTAATGGAATTCTTTAAAATTGAGTTCAAAGGCTTAGTACCAATGGTTAAGGATGACCCACGTATTAACTCTACGTACAAAGAACTTCTGATACAGAAAGCAGAGAGTGGTTATTACGACCATGGGTTCTTTGACAACCTGCCAACATTTTCCCAAGTTCTAAATGACTGAAGATAGACCAGAATGGAACTGCCAAGTAAAAGGCTGCCTCAATGATTCGGGTAGGAGCATGGTTTGCGACCAATGTCGTAAGACCATGAACCCCAATCAAAAGAAGAAGATGACCGAGCTATGGCACGATATTATCTGCACCAAAGAAGAGTTCGGCGGTAAGTGTTTTCACTGCAACAGGAGTTATGAGCGTGACCAGTTAGCGGGCGATCACTGGCCGTTTACCAAGGCAGCAAGGCCAGACCTGAGATACAACATAGATAATGGCCGCCCAACTTGTGCGGGGTGCAATACTTCAGGTTCCAAATACAGAAAAGACCCTGTAGAGTGGCTTAAGGAGAATAATTACCCAGAATTCTAATGTCACAGTGTTATATATGTGGGAAGAAAAAACTGGCAAGGGATATGTGCATCAAGCACTATACTCGGTGGCGAAATCATGGTGACCCCCACTATTCACTGAGAAAGAGGGCATCGGACAAGAGGATTATAATACATGACGATCATGCTGAAATTGAATGTTCGGGGGGTAAATTTGCCATAGTGGGCCTGGAAGATGTTGAACGGTGCACCTCCCACTCCTGGTCTATGAGTAAAACGTACCCAATGGCAACTATCAACAAAAAGAAAATGCCTATGCACACATTTATAACAGGATACAAGCTAACAGATCATATAGATGGCAACCCCCTTAACAACCTAAGACGCAACCTGCGCCCCGCCAACAGAAGCACAAACGCAATGAATTCAGGATCGAGGGGTGGGTCAAGTCGATATAAGGGAGTGCGCTTCGAAAAAAAGTCCCAAAAATGGTGCGCCGAAATATGGAAGAACAGAAAGAAGCACTGGCTTGGTAGGCACGAAAGCGAAGAATTAGCGGCATTGGCATACAACGAGGCAGCAGAAAAACTTCATGGTGAATTCGCCTTTCTTAATCCTCTTTAAACAGCTCATCAATCCTCTTCTGAACATCCGAACGACCGTTCGTAATACGGTTAAAGCAGTGAGCCTGGTAGATGTTCTGTAGAGGCTCAGACAACAACTCACAGAGTCTGCGTTTAAAGTCATCTGTCAGTGCTGTGCTGCTAACAGAGACAATATGGAAGATGGTTTCGTGGGGCATCATGTTGCCTCCGATCACATGCAATGCGTCGTGTTCTTTTTCTGGTAGGTCTATTCTGTTGTCGTCGTGGTTGCTACCACCCCGACTGGATGGAACGATGTGGTGCTCTGTGAGCTTTTGTCGCTTTCCCATCGCTCTATATTATACCTTGATTCAGTCGGTATAACAATTGACGTACGAGGCTGCTGGTTGAGCACCAGCCCACATAATATGACAACAAAAAACAATACCCAAACGGCGTATTTATGCTCGATAAACTAGTTGGAATAGTCTTTGAGCCACTTTCTCAGCACGTTCACGAGAATGCCGGAGAGAGCAACTACCATCGGTGTCATTTCACCGAAGTCTACTTGGCCAACAACAGTAGCTAGGTAAGTGATACCAGCACCGCCCATGGCGACTACTGCACCCTTACCGATACCTTTGAGGTCAGATGCGTTTAAAGAATACTTTTTAGAACCTTCCATTTTACTTGAGGGGAACGTGTGAAAAGTATACCATTGTTTTTACTATGACAACAGGAAATATCAACTGGGCGAAAGTCCGCGGTGAGCTTATTGACCTTCAAAGAAAGGGGTCTCCTGCTACAAATAACCTTATTATGGGCCTAATGCAGGCTGTTACCGAGGGTCGTTACGACCAATCCTCTTCAAAAGACGTTCCAGTTGCCTCTCGAGCATAGACTTAACATACCCCGCAGACCTATTTATTGCCCGTGTAAGACGTTTTAACTGTGCCTGTGGGGAGTACCTCGTCTGAGGGGGCTTAAGGGTCTTAGAGCGCAAATAAATGCGTACAGGACCTGCGAAATCATATCCAGGACAAGAAGTCGCCTTTACATCACGGTGTTCTATGATGCTGTTAATAGGAATGTTCTCTGATTGCGTTAATTCCTCACATAATAGGTTTAAAGCAGCAATCTGCTCCTCTGATGGCTCCATCTTGGTGAAATCACCGGCCAAACAGATGCCAATACCGTCTTTATTGTAGTTATACCCCTTAACAAGGGTGTGGGCGCCCATCTCTTGGTTGTTTCGTGCTCTCTTCACCATTCCAGTCCTTTCGATGAGGAAATGGTATCCAACATTAAAACCAAGCTCGCTTATAGGAAAACCTTTCCTGCCATGGAAGGTGTTTATGCGAGAGAACTGGTCTTTATTGTCGTTTATCGCACTGTGATGAATAATGATGAGAGATTTCATATGCAGAAGGAATCTGATTCATATTCAATCATATGTTTCTTGGATTTACCATCTACTGAGGCAACAAAATGTAGCCTGTAGCATCCTGGGGGTGTATAGACAGGTATTCTCTTTGGTGCCCCGAATGCCTGAAGACAATGATATCCATCCATATCTGTGTAGAATACTCCGTTACCAGACCAATTAGTCTTATCGACAATCATATCAACGATCGGATCTGTGAATACAGGCTCTCCTCCATCTATTGGAACAAATGACTGTGTAATTGAGTTGTAGTACACCTGTTCGTATTTAGGATTAATACAGAAATGAACTTTAACAAGTAAATCGTCTCCAGCTTTGTACCCACCCTCCTTCTCAACTATTTCAAAAGGAAAAACATACTTAACAGGTGGTTGTTCAAGCTCTTGAGCGATAGTTATTGACCCTACGACTGCGAAACAACCTAATACTAGAACTCTGGCCGCCTGAAGGATCACACTGCTCATAATGGTAATTTATCCCATACGGAAAGTAGGCCGAGACCGACAAGTCCGTATACAATTTGTCGAATCGTGCGCAAATCTTTAATCTGCAATCTTATTTCTACAATCTGTTTCTCGTTTACTTCTAGCCTGTGTTCAATTTTCTCGTCGTTCTTTTCAAGCGCTGAGACCCGGACATCTAGTACGCCGCTGTTATTAGTATTGTTCTTTGACATAGAAAGTATCAGTTATCTCAAATTCAGGAATAATGTCTATGGTAGTATACTTTTTACCCATCACTTCGTGCAACACTGTGACTTTTCGTTTTTCTTCGCTTCTTAAGTCTATATGTGCGTTAACGAAGTATACGGGGCCATCTGGCAGCAATAAGAGTTTAGCCATTTCCTACGCCAAGTAAGGTAAGTCCTCCTGGTATACCAGTAGAGGGCACAACGGTGTAAAGCTCATACAAAGTTGTTATGTCTGCTGATGAAAGCTCTGCATTCCACATTATTGCATCTTGCATCAGGCCATCAAATGGGTTTGCAAGGTTACTCCAATAGCCAATTTGGAAGTCAGCAGTATTGTTAAATAGGCTGGTTTTCTGGCTTGTAGCTGTGGACAGAAGAGAATCATCTTGGTAGAAGGATAGTTCTCCTGCTGATGCGTCATACACAATGGCTAAGTGCATCCATGTAGATGTGGACAAAGTTATATTGTGTGTTGCACTAGTAGTAGAAGATCCATCGTCTGACAGAACAACAATAAGCTGTAGTGTTCCAGCATTATTAAGATAATGGAATGAATATCCCCTCTGGTTGCTTGTGGAGGCATATTTACTCATAAACGTGTAGTACTGACCAGCCGTAGGTGTAGACTCCAGGTTGGCCCATACAGAAAAGGTAAAGTCGCCTGTTATATCTAGTCCAGACTGAGACCCATCACCAATACTTAGATATTCGGTATTTGATCTTTCAAAGTCAGCGGAGAATTGTGCGCTGGCGTTATTCTCAGATATACCAGATCCGCTAGCAACTGTATTATTATCCGTAAGATCATTAGTACTAACAGAGTCATAACGTACTCCACCATCTTCTGTCAGAGTCCATCTTGATACAACAGAACCAGATTGTGGCAAGTCTCCTTCATCTGGCAGATCAAAGTATGACTGATACATGTCTTCTGCCTCGGCAGCACTGAGGGCAACATTCCATATGACGTAATCTTGCATTGTGCCGTCCACGTAGTTAAACGTACTTCGATTACCAATACGGAATTCTGCATCACTGTTTCTTACACTTGTTCTCAGGCTAGAGATGGTTCCAAATCCGCCCCCGTTTTCATATACCTCCACAGCACCAGCACTAGCATCATACGAAAAGGTAAAGTGATACCATCTACCGTCTACTGGAGTAAATGAAGTTGATCCTGTTCCAGAGGTGGTTCCATCGTGGTTTGACCACTCCCATATATTTGATGTTTTCCATGTAAGTTGCCATGCCTGGTCTCCGTTTGTAGCCTTGTTGGTTACGTCTTGGTTTACGGTGTGAGATTCAAACTTAATCCAGAAGGAAATAGTCATATCCCCCGTAATATCGAGGCCAGACTGTGCTCCATCCGTTATGTTTAAGTATTCACTATTACCAGACTCAAAATCAGCACAAGTATCAGTAAATGGGCCCGTTCCACTAGCAACAGTATTATTGTCTGTAAGATCATTGCTGCCTACGCTGTCTGACCTAGTCCCAGAAGACTCATCAAGCTTCCATCGGGATACGATCGATCCGTTCTGAGGAAAGTCTGTATTAGCTGGTAATGCCATGGTGATTAAGGGGTAACTTCGTC
>JAAOEI010000733.1_pt1 | contig 12366 bp, 15 predicted proteins | sample 7059261 | NCBI WGS metagenome assembly JAAOEI01 (sample SAMN14008812, study PRJNA610033) | viral metagenome | isolation source: viral particles filtered from seawater | place: China: Hangzhou Bay, Yangshan Deep Water Harbour | collected 2017-10-31
GTCTCCTGGGGTCGTGCTGTACTGACCGATAGAATTGCGAGGCATTTTTTACTCCTGTAACTGTTGAACTTGTCCTGATTGGATAAGAAGGTTGTATAACTCTGGGGTAAGTAGAAATGGAGCGCGACTTCCTGCGGCGGCAACTGGCCTTGCAGCCATGCCAAGACCATACGCAGTTTCCCCCATTAGCCTGGGAGATGACATAGCCGCAGCCGCAGCCGCTTGTGGCAACATCCCTTGGAAGCCCAGATAACCAGTCAAACCGGTTCCCGTTACCTGAGACATACCGCGAGGAACAACAGATTGCAACGCCTGTCCTGCTATACCAGGCATCATCATTTGCCCGCCTTGCTCTTCTAACTGCTTGGCTAACTTTACTCGTTGCCCGTAATTTGTCTGAACATTGTCACGCATTAGTGATTGCAGCTTACGCATTGCTGTGTCGGCAGAAGCCTTATTGCCAAGCGATAAAGCCCTTTCAACTTCTCTAATCTGGTCTAGCGACCTTGTATAGTCCCGCATGACATTTGCGTACACCGGAGCCTGCTTAACAATCTCGCTTTTTATTGCGCCATAAACCTGATTTACCGTGTTGTACGAATTTGTCTTTGGGTCTAGCCCTTCTAAAATTGCGCCCACAGACTGTTTAAGAGCATCTAACCCTTCTGGGGTGTGGTACTCAGTTGGGTCTAATGCTTTCCAGTTGTCCACCAACTCTTTGACTTCTGTAACCTTTGCAAAAGCAGCTTGGTCTTTTACCTGCCCCTTAAACTTGGTGCGCTTTTCTGCCGCAGATAACGCTTGGTCAATACCCGAAAAATTAAGCACAGACTTATCTTTCGAGATATTTACCATTCCCGATCTGTATTGCTGAGATTTGACATCGCGCAACACCGCTAGATTTTGTTTTGCAGCACTTAAAACATTTTCTTGGTCAGCAAGCCCTGATATGTTTTCCCTAAACATTCTGCCGCGCTCGCCACCAGCCTTGCCAGCCTCATAAGCCTGCGTAAAAGCCTCTCTTCCGGCTCCTGTGGTCATGCCAGCAATAGAAGGTAGAGCAACGCTTACGCCTCTTCCAAGAACCGCCAAGGGGTCTATAGCAGCACCAGCCCTTTGTGTAGCAGCCGCAGCCTTACCAGCCCCAGGAACAGCCCGTAGCGCAGCGCCAGAACCGTACAAAACGGTTGCCGCATCAGCTAAAACGCCAGCAGGATCATTCGCTATTGCCCGTTTTGCGCCCTCTACCGAGCCATATCGGTCTTTATAAAACTCTCCAACTTTGCGAGCAACCTCTCTGGAGGGTTTGTCTTCACCAATTGCCTGAACAATTGACTCTGGTAATACCGCTTGCAGAATACCCGCGCCAAGGTCTAATACGCTTTTAGCGGTTTGAATTGGGCTTGTTACCGCAGTAGCAAGATCGGTCAAAAGATTAAGTGTTGATCCTGGGAGGTTACGAATAGCCCCTATTGCGACATCTCCTGCACTAAGAGGTTGTTCTTGCGTCATCTGGTACGCAATCTCTGCAAGCCTAGTTGCCGCCTGTGTATCTCCAGCAGCATCGGCATTGCGTAATGCCTGCATTACCTCTTCATAGGTAAAGTCGTTCATCTTATTGGCCTGGTCTTAGGTATTTTAGGATAAGCGAGTTGTCTTGCGGGGTTGTTCTAACAGGGCCACGCGGAGCAGTAGGCTGTTGTTGGGTACGGGCAAAAAAGTCTTGGATCGGATTTCCTAGAGCCGCCAGTCGTTTCCGACCTTCTGCTGGAGTAATTGAACCATCCAAAACCATATCAGCAATTTCACCTTCTTTAATAAGGTACTGATTGATTTCCCTCATGCTGCGAATAATTTCGCGGTTAGCACCAGGCTGGTTGATAATTTTTGGAAGCGATGCCTTAAATTCTGCCAAATCTGCGTCAGACATTGGCCCAGACCCAGGAGGTCTTTGGGCGGGAACCAGTCTGCTTATAATTGCCTGTGCTGCTTGAATATCGTCTAGCCCTTCTGTTTTGATACCAAAGTTACCAGCAGCTTGCTTAAACGCAGCAGCACCGCCGGTTTCAATTTTGCCAATAAGGGTGTCTAAGCGGTTAATGTCACCCAACGATCTACGAGCAACATCACCAGAAATTGAAATATCCGAAAACCTTGCAGCCTGCCGTTCTTGAGATTTTTCGCCAAATACATCCTTGGCTCCCCCAGAGATAGCCGTAGCAACAGCCGCAGGAGGCTTCTTCATCGCTATAAACTGTTCTAGTGTGGTGTTTGGCGGTATATCTCCCAAGGCTTTTGCGGCTTGGTACTCGCCTACAACACCAGGGGCAGCTTTGGGTTCTTTGGGCGCAGTTGTCTCTACATACTTAAACAAAGATTCCCGCATATCTTTTGGCAAGTCAGGATTTAGCGCAAGCTGTAATGCCTGGTCTCTTGTCATCTGCGGGGTCTGCCCAACCATAGCTTGGCGTTCCGGCGTTGGCCCAACTCGCCCAGGCATACTTAGCGCCGTTTGTGCGGTAACAGGCTGTGTCGCCGCACGCAATCCCGCAACAGCCTGAGACTGTCTCTGCGCCGCTTCCTGCGCTTGCCTTTGCTGTGCAAGTGTTGACTGTAACTGTAGGTTTTTCAGAGCGCGATCTATCGCCGACTCTTCTGCCTGTTGCATCCCCTGCATCCCCGCAAGGCCACCCTGGGCAACAATCTGCCCAAGAGATTGCCGTACAGGAGAAGGCCCAGAAGCCGCAAGCATCTGCAAGCCAGCACTTAACAAACCCTGGGTCATGCTTTGTCTACGCAAGTCCTCGGGGTTTATCCCCAACGCTCCTAATAGTCCTTCTGGGTATCCGTTCATTTTCTATCCTAAAAGAGACATTTGCCGCCTACGAATTGGCTGGTTTTGCAAGAGTCCTAAGACTGGAGCCGCCATGTTTACCTCTCGGCCTCGGTTTAACTGTGGAGGCGCGTAAGCGGTTCTCTGGCCTTGTTGTTGGTTCATAAGACCCTGGGCCATTCTCATGCCCTGCATACCTGACATAGTAGGAGCAGCCGCAGCAGCAGTTCCGGCAGCAGGAGGAATTAACCCAGAACCTAATGTAATCCCACCAGCGTAAGGCGCAGCAGTGCTTGCCGCCATAGGTGCGGTGTAAGCCGCCGCAGTGGTCGGAACAGCAGACAGACCGCTACCTAACCCCATCGTCGCAGAGGGCGCAGCCGTAGCCGCCGTAAGCCCTGTTCCTCCAGCAGCACCGCCAGCCGCACCACCAGCAGCTCCCCCCAACAAACTACCACCCGCGAAACCTCCAGCACCGCCTAGAATTGCTCCCATTATTGGATCATCTGGGTTAGTAACAGCACCTATTCCAGCACCGATTACCGCCATCGAGATTGGGTCTACGCCTGCCATGATTTATCCTAAGAGTCCGAGGGCTGCACCAGCCGCAGCACCGTATTGTGGGTTAAACCCCATCATCTGCCCCGCGCTGTATCCGGTGAGTCCACCACCAATCACATTGCCTAACGGGTTTCTGTAGACTGGGGTGACTTGCTGCATACCGGAAGGTGCGCCATACGCGCCAGAAAGGTAACTTTGTAGTGCCGAGTACGGAGCCTGCTGTTGGAAATTGAACCGGTTGATTGCGTCCTGTAAGGCCATCTCCTGATAAGCCTCTTGCATCTGTCCCACTTGTCCAAGTTGCTGTATGTCTGCATAATCTGCCGCCGCAAACTCTGGAGCCGCACCAGCCGTAGCCAACTGCCTGCCCCTTTCCGTAGCGTAATTCTGATAAGCCGCTTGTCCAGCCGCACCCGCCAAGGCTCGACCAAACTCTCCACCAGCCTGCCCTAACGCACCCTGCATCGCCCCAGAACCATATCTACCAGCCCGAGAGAAGTTTGACAGCGCAGGGTTAACTGCATTGTAAAACTGGCGCTCTGCGGCCTCAAAACCAGGCTGCAAGGCTGCTTGTAGGTAAGGATTGGCCCCGAGGTACTCGCCTTGGATCGTCTGCAATGCCTGTTGCTGTGCAGCAGGAACCAACGGGTTTCCAGTCATCGCCCGTTGCTGTGCGGCCTGCATAGACAACCGAGTCTGTTGGGAAGGGCTAATGTAGGTTTGGCCTGGGTAATACTGCAACCCCTGTGGGCCTAGAGCCTGTTGGTATAACCTCTGCGACTCACTTAGTCCATATTGGACAAATGGACGCATGGTCGGATCAAGCTCTGTCCTCGTTACTGTATTTGTACCGCCGCCACTCATAGCAACTCCTTAACCCAAGATCGGGGGAAAAAACCGTTTCTCTTTGCTAACCTTTCCCATCCTGGTCTCCAAGACTCAAAGGTTAGCCGTTGAACATTGTTTAACCGCGCCATCTCTTCTAACGCTATTAAACCAGAATTAAGCACATGAGACTCAGACCACGCGCACCAAATGTGCCAGGTCTCGCCTCTGTTTATAACCACCATAAAACCGCACGGTGCGCCGTTTTGTATGCAAATCACTAAAGACGCATTGTTATACAGACAAGCTGCGTATACATCCTCTGGAATCCATTCCTCGGGAGATTTATTGAGAATCTTTTCCAGCCCAGGCTTGATATAACTCCACCAAGACTTAACTTCCGCAGCAGGTATCGTTTGTAAATTCATCCAACCAGAATATACGCGTAAGTTTTATCTGCGGTGTCGTTCGCAAAGTGCGTAATCGTCGCCTCCCCAAAAGTTTGAGAGGAAACAAATACATTCGAGTACGCATAAGGCGCAATAAACTGAACATTCACAAACGCGGTAGGTGTCTCAGGTATCGCAGGAGTTACACCCGCAGACGCAGCCACAGCATTAAAATGCTCAAACGACACGCCTATATCTGTCGGCCTCCATGCCAACTGATAGTAGTCTCCAGCGTTTACATCGAAAAACACCATCGTCGCCGCAATAAGCTGAGAATCAGCGCCAGATGACTTTCTAGGCTTGATGCCAAACTTACTGTTGGACTTGTCTACATTAGAACCATTCTTCTTAAACCAAATGTCAATACTCTGGACATCGTTCGTACTGTTGACAATTTGTATCGAAAACTGAATTGCGTACTTACCCGCATTTCTAAAGTTAATCCTGTTGCCGTTACTGAGATAAATTCCATTACTCAGGTCTGTCGTATCCAGCCCCAGAATCGTCTCTAAACCTATTGTCGTCGCTGCTTGATCGTTGTAGTCCGAGAACTGCGCGTATGGCGCAGAGTCAGCCTCCGCAGCATCCGAGAACGGAATCAGAATGATCTTGGTCTCTGGGGATATGCGCTCGTCATACAGAGTCGTGCTTGTAGCGTATCCGGTTGCAAGCGTAATCGTTCCGGTATTGTTTGACTTTCCGTTTATGAGGTTATTCACCACCTCGGAAATCTGCCGAGGCGTTCCTCCCGCATAAGGTAGAACACGAAACATTACCGATTACCCAATGGAACTATGTTGACTTCCAAGCCTATCGCAGTCCTCCAGCTTCCCGAGGGCTTTACGGAAAACCTGTGGTATCTGCCTGTGGTGCGTAACGCCGCACGACCCTCCGAGTCGGCATTGACAAACGAACCAAACGAAATGGCATCCCCAAGACGGTTCCTCGAGGCCACAGCCACCGAACCACTGCCTTGGTCTATAAGCGGTCTGGTCATATTCGCTATGGACACTCTCTCGGCTAACTCTAGGTCTCCTGTGTCCAGAGTCGCAGACATAGACTGACCAGTAAAAGTCACGATCTTAGAGTTTTGAACACCGACCACATTAGCCTTGCCGCCAAGCCAGACAATTGAGTCCATGCTCGACGGTAAGGTATCTAGCGTTCCAAATGCGTCCAAGTTTTCCAGGGTAAATGATGGTGTAGCAGACTGCCCGATATACGAAATGTTCGCCTCTGCGCGTGACCAGTTTCTAGTCGTAAAGTTGTATATCAAAAGACTGTCTACCGCACCAGTTCCTAGAGTAACGCTCGGATAGGCCCAGATGATTAGGTTTCGGATCGGGTCAAAAGTCGCCGACATCCGAGATATAAACCCTTCGTCTAGGTTTTGGAAAAAGTATCTGTCTACCTTTTCCGCGCCAATCGGGATAACTTCCTGACCGTTGCAGGCATAGAACCCGTCATCTCCAAGCCAGTAGGTAATCCCTTGGTACTGGGTGACACTGTTGGGTTCTAAACACCCTAGATTTCGTGCAATGTTGTCAAACTGGAATATCAGAGGCGTACCAACATAAGACATACGAACGATAGAACGCTCCATCAGCACCAAGCCGAACTCACCGCCGGTTATGCCGCGAATCTCACCGCCATCAGGGATAACCTGAAAGTCGGACTGGTTTGTTGCGGAGGTTGTCCAGTCGGTTTCGTCGTTTATCCCAGACCATTGGACTTTATTGCGGTCTGTAGTTCCCAGATTCGCCGTTACGACAAAATCCCGCACCGCAGTTATGTACTTTGCCGTGGGAGCCGCAGCATCTACATCTGCCCAAGTAGTAGACGATCCCAACTGCCACGCTTGAATCTTTTCATCACCGTTTGCTGCTAGGAAGGTAGAGCCAAACTGCAAGAACCTCCACCGTTCCGCAGCAGGTGTCGTATATCCACCGGACTTAGAGACATCATCTAAGTCAAGACTTACCGCGTCCAACTTGTACAACTTACCCGTAGAACCAGCGAACACCTCTGTTCCACCATTAGTCGGATTCTTAGCCGCAGCCACCGCAATAAGTGTTTCGTCTGCATTGTTAGAGTAGGACGCAACAGACGGAAATGGCCCATAACCAACCGCTTGAGGCACGACATTTAGCGCCTCTTTCATCTTCCCGATAACACCAGGCTGGTCTGGCAACCACTCGTTAAAGTCTATCCGAGCCATATATTCGTCCCACTCTGTCTCTCTGTCCAAACATTAGACTCTATCGGTAAGTCCGTCCAAGTATTCGCCTCGTCCGCAACTGGCCCCCACTCTTCACCTACTCTGTAAGGTAATGCGGTAACAGTTCCGCGCCCAGTAATCCCCGCAGACACGCTTCTGTTTAGATTTACCCTGCCTGTCAGGTTTCCAACACCTAGAACGTGCGCCTGGGCCTCGTAAGACATCCCCGCAAGGGCAGAAAGATCACCAGTCCCCAGGATGCTTGCGAATACCAGCCGAATACGGTCTACATCCGCAGAAACGAACCCTGTACCAGCAAAACTACCCTCTACAGGCTTCTCTTTATACCCTTCCGCAAACAGGCTTCCAGAACCCGTTATAACGCCCTCTAAGGCGATTTCACGGTAAACATTGGCTACCAGTTGTCCTTCGCCGAATATCGCCCCAGAAACGCCTATAACGCGGTTGGCATCGGTCTGTAGGAACCCGACACCCTGTATGCTGGCCTCTACAAACAAAGGCGGTCTGTAGTCCGCAGAGGCGGTGAGAGTACCCTGGCCCTGCACATCTGCCTTTGCAACCTTGGCGCAGGCAGTATTCCAAATCTCTGAGTCTAGCGAAAACCCAAGCGAGTCTAAGTTTCCAAACGCGTCTAGCCCTTCTAGGCTAAACGGCCCACAGACCCCTTCCTCTGTCCAGTTGTTGTCCAGAGAGAACGGGAGCGAGTCCAGCGTGCCAAATTGGTCTAGCTGCTCCAGCGTCAGAGACATTAGTCAAGGCTTGCAGTCAGACTTCCGGTTGCAATCTTCAGCACGTCACCGACCTCAACATCCCGCGAGGTAGTAAGTGCTGTGTGCATAAGCAGGTTCCCAGAAGTAACCGCGTCTAGCAAGCCAATATGGGAGATGGTTCCCCATGCTGCCGTAGCCTGCGGAAAGGTTACATCCGCAGAAGAGGTCACGATTCCAGCCGTTGCGGTAGTGACAGAAAGAATCTGCCGCGCATACGAACCGCCCGAGACTTCTGTTCCCGAGTTATCGTCCGCAGGGTCGGAAGTGTAAAGCCCGACATAAACAGTCGTGGGGGAGTTGTAAGACGTATTGCGGAGAACGTGGTCAAGCAGTTTGTTCTCTAGGTAATTGGATAGTTCAGCCATTTTCTACCTCATTGGGAAGTAACAGTCATTCGTAACGGAACGCCCGCATATTCGCTGGAATTGTCGGACTCTGTGAGCGCCTCTATAGCATTTGTGTACAGTTGACTCCAGACTGTAGTCCTCTGGTCGTTCATCAGGTACGGTTCAGCCTCTAGCAGCGTTGCGTATAGCAACACATCAGGGCAGTTAGCCATAAATACGTTGCTCGGATTGGTATTGCTCAGTGCCGCAGGTTTTGCGTAGTAAATCAGCACCAAGGTGTAGTCTGTATCTGGTTTAGGGGCCAATTCAAACTCTAATCCCCTCTGGGTGTAGAAGATCGGCTTTCCAGACTCATGCGGTCTAGCGTCTCTGGAAAACGCGCTAGGAGACAGATACGACAAGGGCTGTCTCGGATTCAGGTCTACATAAAAATCACGCACCGCAAGAAAGTCGGACGGAAGCCCTACAGTGCCATCGCCGCCCGTTGTCTGGGAGGAGACGGTTTTCAACATCTGCCGCAGTCTTAACTGCCGAGCTAACCGAATCTCCGCAAGCGTTATAAAGGTCGGAATCTGGGTGTCTAAATCACTTCTTCCGAGATAGCTTGCGACCGTGCTTTTGAGGTCGCTGAAGTTTGTCAGGCTCATCTTTGTAATCTGCCCATGAGTAAGTGTACTGTCCGATATGCCCTATTTCCTTGCTCAAGTCATGGTCTACCCATGTCTCAAAACCCGCATCGTGGGCTGCAACACAAAAATGCACATCTTCCCCTAGCGTCTTGCCGCCAGGAATCTCGTAAAAATAAAACCAAGGCTTAGGCGTTTGCTCGTATACCTTGCGTTTGACAAGCATCACACCGCAGCCGATGCTCGTAACCTTTTCTAATCCTGTTTTGTTCTTGCTGTCTACAGAAAACCAGTGGTTCTCTTTTTTATCGTAGTCAATCTTTAGAACCTTTGCGGTAGGGCCAACAGGAAGCCTCCGCGTAGTAGCGTTGACCCCGACAATATCCTTGTCGTGAGCCAGCAGCCTTTCTATCGTGTTCTTGGGAAACCGCATATCTGCGTCTATCCACAGAACATAGTCACAACCATCGTCTAACGCGGCCTGGGCCAACTTGTTTCTCTGGTCAAATATCAGGGTTCCCGCAATGGTGTAAACGCCCTGATCGCCTTGCCTAAACCGGCTGTCATATCCGCACATCACCGCAAGATCAAACGCGGTTCCAATCATCATATCCCCGCGAGAAGGGATACAGATTCCAATTTTCAATTACACCCTCCCAGGTCTGCTCCGAAAATGACGGTTGTCTGGATTATTTAACCAAGCCTTGAACTTCTTTTCGTCTACAACAGCGTAGCCGCGCAAGATGCTCTGCCGGTTTAACTCGATAATCACCGAGTCCGGTATCCAGCCTATATGCTCAAATTCGCTCCACCTTGCTCGTTCGTCTGTAGCCGCATAACGCGACTTGTTAGACTCAAGCACCGTAGAAATGTCCTGGGAATTTTCAATAATCAGCTTGTTGTCAGCCTCATATACAGAGGTCTTGACACCAGCCCAATTAGTTTCCTCGCCGAGTTTTCTCATTAAGTCCCTAAAAAAATAGGGGGCAGTTGCCCACCCCCTATTTTACACGCCCAAACTAAACAGTCAACTACAGTGCAAAGTTCAGGTCAGCGATGATGCCGTGAGCAGCCTCGTTGCGAACCTCAAGGGTCAGTTCAGCAAGAATCTGAGTCTTCTCTGCGTCACCAACCTTGGCAATCTCGTTCGTGGTAAACGGACGGAGGTAAGCCATCGCCGCGTACTCAGGATCGAGTACGAGAGCATCACGGGTACGCATAAAGCGGTCAGGAACAAGCTGGAGAACGCCGAAATCGCTCTGGTAGAGGTCAGCACCAGCAAGGATTGTGACCTTACCGGCTCCCTGGGTGTTGATCCGATGTTGGGCGATACCCGTAAAGTCGGAGACTTTTTGCTTACCGGCAGGAGGAACAACCAGCAGGGTGGGAGTACCGCCCGAGGTAAATACCTTCTGCACTACATCTTTCAGCAGGGTTTCCGTGAAAGTACGGGTCGTACCGTCACCGCGAGTGGACTCACCGATGGTCTGGGGATCAGTACCCGTGGTCGTGGAGTCGCGCTTGTTGGTGTTGGTCTTGATCCAAGACAGCAGGGAAGCCATCTTGCGAGCCGCAGAACCCGAGCCAGCGTCACGGCCTTGGTTGGCAGTGATAATGGCCTCGATGTCGCGCTTAATCTCAGCCGAAGCCTTGGCAAGCTGATAAGCCTTCTCAGACTTACGACCAGCCTTGTCTACAGCCTCCAGTGTGCCAGAGATCATAATGGTCTTCTGGACGATCTGGGTGTAGTTGCCAAGACGAACGGTGGGGTTAAGAACGGCCTCAGAAGCGGTAGCACCTTCAACCGCAGCGTTAGCAGTGGTAGCCGAAGCCAGGTTGTCCGTTTGCCACTCATGGTAAACCGCACGGGCAGAGGTTTTGCCGATAGACGACATAATCGGCGTATCGGTGGGGGAAATGTCATAGATGACATCGGTTAGGTCTTCACGCAATCCTTTTGCGTCATAAGTCTTGTACTGAGACATGATTCAATCCTTTATAAAAGTCGTTCAAATAGTCGCGCTGCGTCACCTTTACTGCCAGATTTCCGCAACTGTTCTCTAAGTTTCTTGCTCTCCTGGGTCTCCCGCGCCTCTGGCGTAGAAGTTCCAGGTCTCATCATTCTCGGAGCCTGAGTAACCTTTTTGGTTGCCTCTGGCCTGCTCTTTTGCAACTTGTCGTATTGCATCGCCTTGTAAAGCGTCATCACAGCACGATGGTCGTAGACTTGGGCAAGTTCTTGGTCTGAAAAACCTATGGACTTGGCAAACTCTTTAACCTCTTTGCGGATTACCTCACCTTTCACTGGGTCTGCAAAGTCGGGAATTGCGGCCCGTAGCCGTTCCCCTTCTTGAGCCAGGTGGTTCTGTAACCTTTCCTGCTGATCTGCCTGCTGGCGCATTGCTAACGTCTGGCGCTCCTGTCGGATTGCCGCAAGCTGCTTATCTCGCTCTGCTCTTTCTGCGACCTTCACAGCGTACTGGATTGGGTCGTTTTCCTTTAGCTCCGCAAGATTCTCCTCGGGTTGCGAAGTAAGCATCTGCTCTATGATCGCTAACCGTTGGGCGTACTGGTCTCTTACTTTGGCGGCTTCCTCTATCTTCGTGCGTTCGGCCTCTACAGCCTTGCGCTGCTCCGCTAGAGTCTGCGTCTTTTTCGTGTAGTCAGATGTCCTTGAGTAACCTTTTAGAAGCTCATCAAGCGTTACCTCGACTTCCTCGTTGTCAACCTTAACGCGGTAGACGGGCTGCTCTACTTCTTCCTCTTGTTCCTCTTGCTCCGCATATTCTGGTTCGGATTCCTCCTGCACTGTTTCCTCGGGTTGGGCTTGCGCCTCCTCTGGTTCCAGCATACCTAGAAATGCTTGCGCTGCATCATTTACCGTTTTAACACTTCCTTGCGGATTGGTGTCTTCCATTTAAGACCTTTCAGGTTGTTAAAAAATACTTAGGCGTTTCTTTGCAATTTCACCCTGCTTGCTGATTGATTCCAAAGTCGCCACAAATTCATCTAGCGCACGGATTTTGACTATCGACCTCTCTCTAGTCTCTACATCGTCCTCCGCACTGTTCAATATCATCTGAATATACATCTCTCGTTGCTTTTTTACAACATCCGAGAAAAACTCGTCACCGAGTAAAGCCTTGGCACGCTCAAACTGTTGCATTAAGCCCCCAACGATAAAACAGGGATACTGTTAAACGCCTGTTGCGGGGTGGTAAACAACTGCCCAGTTGGGTTGGCAAACATACCGTTCTGAATTGTCACGCCAGGGTATTGGGAGAGGTCTGCAAAGGTAGGCGTTCCACCTGCGCCGCCTTCTATCGGCATACCCGCCTCGTTTAGCGCCCTGCCCATTGCATCGTAAGACGTTGCGTTGGGGTTGAACTGACCAGGCTGGAAGAAGTTTGCCCCGCTTTGAACAGTCGGTGTAGGAGGGACGCCAAACTGGAATCCTGTCGGCATCTGTCCGGTATAACCAAACACCCCAGACCTAAACTGCGGCTCTGGCACGCCTTCCTCGCTTACTGTTCCAAACGGTACAAATGTTGGTTCAAATCCGCGCTCAGAGTAGAACCCGCCCTCGGATGGTGTGGGCATAAAGTCTGAGGTTGCGTACATTCTGTTAATGGTGTCCGACAACAGATTGGCAAATGTATCTGGAGTCACCATGCTTCTCTGCGTGACTGGTGTAGCACCCGCCATTCCTCGGAACG
>JAAOEI010000734.1_pt1 | contig 12364 bp, 21 predicted proteins | sample 7059261 | NCBI WGS metagenome assembly JAAOEI01 (sample SAMN14008812, study PRJNA610033) | viral metagenome | isolation source: viral particles filtered from seawater | place: China: Hangzhou Bay, Yangshan Deep Water Harbour | collected 2017-10-31
GCCACGACCGGATCATGGGAAACTAGAGACCTGAATACTGAATACGCAGATCCAGATTCAATCGTGTCTATCTCGACAAACCAATTTACCCTTCAGTCGGGAAATTATTTAATTGAATGGTCTGCTCCGGCCTTTTCTTGCAACAGGCATCAGAGCCGCCTTTACAACGTCACAGACACGTCGGTCGTGGCCGCAGGCACTATTGAGAAAACGTATACGGGTTCCTCAAAGACCAGATCATTCGGGTCCACAAGGGTTGTGATCGCCTCAGCAAAAGCCTTTGAAATCCAGCACCGAGTAGACACTACCAATTCAAATGATGGTTATGGGTATTCAAACCCATGGGGGGATGGCACTGTGAATGTTTATACAATAGTAAAAATATTTAAGGAAATGTAATGAAAAAACTTTTAATCGGATTGCTGTTTCCATTTGCGGTAAATGCTCAAGAGCCTCCAGCAGATATGTATCACGAGCAAGTACCGATTGGCATTCATTGTGTAGATAGTTTTCAAAGAATGACAGAGATTCTCCTTGAGTATCACGGAGAATTTCCAATCATTATGAGTGAAATGTCTGAGACAACGACAATCATTCTTTTTGTAAACGCAGAACACACTACTTCTAGTTTTGTAGTAAACAAAAAATACAAAGATTCTGATACTGCTTGCATTATCTGGGGAGGAAAATCACCGGATGGATTGTCTCTTATAGTTAATCCAAATCCAAGAAATTCTATTATGGGTATGTAAAATGGATTTGAATATGATAGATATAATGTTTGGATTTCTTATGGTTGTTATATCTTTTATGCTTAGAAGAATATTTATTTTGTTCGACAAACTGCATGAAGAAGATAAAATTCTTCACAATAGAATTAATGATCTATCTACCCATGCAGTAACAAGAGTAGAATTAAACGGTGCAATAGATAGAGTTATTTCCAGAATAGAGAAAATGGAGGAGAGAGTTTTAAATGTCCGTCACTAAAGATTCAAGATTGTCAAGGGCTGGAGTATCGGGATACAACAAACCCAAGCGAACGCCTAATCATCCTACAAAGTCTCATGTTGTGGTAGCCAAGGAAGGTAGCAAAATTAAAACAATTCGTTTTGGACAGCAGGGCGTAACTGGAGACAGACAACCAACGGCTAGACAAAAATCTTTTAAGGCTCGTCATGCTAAAAACATAGCCAAAGGTAAAATGTCTGCGGCTTACTGGGCTGATAAGGTGAAGTGGTAATGGATTGGTTATATATTGCACCTTTAATAATAGGCGCTATTATTTTTGCAATACACAAAAAGAAAAAGAAAAAGAAAGATCCTGAACCGCCTAAAAAAGTTATCACTACTCCCACCTCGACTAACTTTAAACCGCCAGAGATTGCACTATCAGACGTTAATTGGCTTCATACTAACGTGTATTCTTGGCCGGAAACAAGTAACCTTGTTGTCAACTTCCCGCGCCCCGGAGTTATAAGGCTAAGGTTTGACAAAACAAACATTTGGCCTCATAAAATGATCCGACACAACTCAGGCGGGCACGACATTGCGGTTAATGCAAACCCTTGGGTGTTTGTGTATAGAAACGGTAGGTGGCACGCAGGCACTTGGGAATGGTTCCAGCCCGGAAACTTCGACAAGAACTGTAAAAATGTCGCAGGCGATCACATTAAACAGGCTCCATTAGCAGACTGGCGACCAAAGAAGGGGGAAACTGTTTACTTCATGGTTTCTGCTTTAGCGAGAAACGGCTCCGATGTAAACCTAAAGGAGCGCACAAACATAGTGAAAGTTACATGGCCCGGATATTATCAGTAAAACAGAGAGGTAGTTTATGTTAAGCAAATTGTATAGTTGGAAAGTAATAATCTTGGCATGGGTTCTAGTGGGAGTGTACGGCTGCTCCTCGCATCTTGTCGTGCGTACTGGAGAAACCACCTATAGTGCCGGAGTAACATTTAGCAAAAGCGAGGTAGAGTAATGTTTAAAACATTTTTAATGTTGTTCGTTGTTGGGTTTTTTCTTATTGGTTGCAGTGCCGATTCTACTACTACAACTAATGTTGTTCAAACTTCCACTCAGAGTGTTTCGACGCCTTCGCCAGAAGAGCCGGAAGAAGAGGAAGAGGAAGTTGTAGAAGAAGTGCCGGAAGAATAAAATGTTTAACTTCTTTAGCAATTTGCCATTTTACATGAATCAATCATTGGGCAGATCTAATCCGTATCAAAATTTTAATAACTACGGTAGGCAATTATTTCAGAATATGCCGAGTCAAGCGCCGTTCCCTCATGTAAGTTCTAACAGCCCACATATGCCCATTACCACGCTTCCTGTGCAACAGCCCGTGGATATGAATCAACCAATTGGACCTCCAACATTACCAACACCTATGCCTGTTAGTATGCCAGAGCCTACTGGTTTAATGAACTTTATGCCGCAAGGGAAACCGTTTAATGATCCAACGTTTACGCCACAAGGTAAACCATTTCAGAATGGGGGATTTAATCCTATGGGCAACCCATTCCAAGAAATCCCGTTTACTTTTAGAGGCGGCAAACAATATTAAGGAGGATGTATGTGGGAACTAGCAAAAGAAAACTGGGCCAAACTAACCCCAAAACAAAAAATAGTTATCGTGGTTGGGGCTTGGGTTGTATTGTTGCTTGCGGCCTTTTAGCAGGATGCCAGAGTTTCAAGGAAGCAACGTACTCCTCGACGGGAGCGGCGATAGGTGCGGGAATAGGAACTGTAGTAACCAGTGGTGCAATTGCTCCGATACTGGGTGCTGCGGTGGGTGCCTCGACGGGGAGTGTAATTGCAAACGTGAACAGCCCAGAAGAGGCGTTGAAGGAGATCAAGCCGTCGTTCGGTGAGATCGTAGATAAAATAATTTTAATAGGTGGATGGTGGCTAATTTTATTTGTAGTTGGGCCGCTTATTATTGGATGGCTTGTTCCGGGGCCATTGCAAATAAAACATAGGGATAAATAATATGGCAAAATCTTATTCAGAATGGTCAGCCAGAGCAAACGAACTTGGAATAAATAGTTCTTATGCCGCTTATCAGGGGTATCTTAACAATATTGGGGAGACGGATCCTGCTTTAAGTGCGCCCAAAGTTCAAACCAACACATCAACATCTGTATCTACCGCTTTCAAAGAAAGGGCAGCGGCTGACGCTGATCCTAGCAGTGCTAGTTTTTCTACGATACATGGAAGCCAAGGGGTAACTAACGATGTGTTTGCTAAGTACGCACAAAGTTATCCCGACCTTATGGAAAATTACTACAGGCATTGGGCTAAAGGCGCTCCTCAACCATTGTCTCAAAACAACGAAGGAATTAGTTTAGCAGAATTTGGCGCTATGCACTACTCCGGGAAAGGGCGAACAGAGGGAAGAGTATTACCCGGCACATCGTCAGGAGGCGGCGGTGCTGTATCCTCTGGCGGAGGTGGCGGAGGAGGGGGCGGAGGCTCGTCTATACAGGCAAGAGACATTGACCCTGTGTACCCAATGATAATGCAAGCATACTCAGCGCCAAACGCTCAAGATTGGTCTGCTTATATGCCAGATGATACATTTTTAGGTGGGGATGGCGGCCTGCTGTATCAGCCTTGGAGCCAACAGTATCTTGATAGATATGTTCCGCAGGGATTGGTTGATTATGTTCCGCCAGAAATTAATGGGATGATGCCTGTGTACTATCAAAATCCAATTGGTCTTTTAAACGTGGCTGAATTTGCGTCAGAGTTGGAAGAAGCAAGAGCCGAGGCGGCGGCGGCGGCGGCAAAACCAGCACCGACAAGAGATCCATTCGGAGATCCTAGAGGCGGCGGTAGAGAGGGTGATGCTGATGATCCGGGATACAATAATCCGCAATATGGCTATCAGTCTATTGGTGATATGGTTAATGATTTATTAGGTCTTGGTTATGTCGAAGGTGGAGTTGGAGGTTACGCGCCAAGTAGCCATGGTTATTCAAGTGCGGAACCTAGCGGATATGGAACCGGCGACGTTTAAAAGGTTAATTTAATTAGAGGAATATATAATGGTTGAACCAGTAGAAGGATACGAGATAAGAGAACTAGAAAGCGAATCAAGCACCTCGCCTTGGGAGCCGCAACAGCCATATTTGCTTGCTGGATTTAATGCGGCGCAAAACTTGTTTAATATGGGGTTGCCTCAGTATTATCCCGGCGCCTCTATTGCTGGATTTGATCCCGCAACGCAAGCCGCACAGCAAGGTATACTTGGATACTCTATGGGGCCGCGTGTTGCCGCTCAACAGGCCGCCGCAGAAAATGCTTTAATCAAAGGTCTAAGCGGAAGAATAGATCCAAGGGCTTACGATCCAATGGTTAATGCCCTTACAGGGAATGTCATTAGCAATCTGCAATCTAACATTTTGCCCGGCATTAGACAACAGCAAGTAACCTATCAGCCCGGCGGCTCTAGTCGCGGAGATCTTATAAATAACAGGGCAATATCTAATGCAGTAAACAAAGGGCTTACTACACCTTTGGCTGATATGTACACTAATGCTTACAATCTTGCACAACAAAGACAGTCTCAAATGGCCGGTCTTTATCCAAGCATAATGAACGCTCCTTATGCACCTCTACAGGCTATGAGCCAGATTGGCGCACAACGTCAAGCGCTGAGTCAAAGCGCATTTGATAGAGATAGGGAGAGATATAACTACGAAGCGCAGGCTCCGCAACAGGCTCTTGCAAATTATATGTCTATGATTACAGGAAACTACGGAAATCAAACTACTGCGATGAATCCTTATGTATTCCGGTTGCCCCAAGAACCAAGCGGTATGGATAGGTTTGGTTCATTTCTTGATTCGGCCCTTAAAATAAAGACTTTGTTTGGATTGTCTGACAGATCAATAAAAGAGAATATTGTTCCAGAGGGTGCAAAATGGAAAGGTCTGAATGTCTACTCATTTAACTACATTGGCGATTCAAGAAAACGCCGTGGCGTGATGGCTCAAGAGGTAGAGGTAATCAGGCCGGATGCTGTTTCTAATATCAGCGGAATCAAATACGTTAATTACGGAGTTCTATAATGGATATACTTGAATATTTGAGAAGGAAAAGAATGGGTATGATGGATGCACCCAATCGTTTTGAGACCCTACCCGCAAGACCCGGAATGAACTACGATGGCTTAATAAACACCATGCCTGCAAGACCGAGAACGAATACTGATATACTTGAATATTTTAGGAACAGCATGAATAGCGGAATAACACCTCGTCCTTTACCAATGCCCGATCCATCAATGATTCGCGCAATGAGGGAAAGAAGAAAACCTACTCCTTTACCAATGCCAATGAATCCCGACTCGCGACCAGCGCCTCTACGGCTTTATGGTAATTCAATTAATCCTCCGTGGGGTGTAAACACAAGAGGAATTGGCGATGACATTACAATTCCTCCTGCTCGTAGAGTAAATACTCCGGGTGTTTTTGATCCTGCTACCGGACAGAACATGGTTGCGCGACAAGGGCCAACTATGACTCCATATAGCGAAGGCTACATGATGTCAGATGCAATGCCCTCGCCGCTAGGGTTTGGCGAAAGTATGGATCAATTTATGACTGAAGCGGGATATCCAGAAGAAGAGATAAAGCAGTATGAATCACTTGATGATGGAATTTCAGAGCCACCTAAAGAAAGTATGGAGTACGCAAAAAAGATGCACTCAATTCAAGAGGCTTTGTTGAATGGCGCTGACTTTGGTTACGAGACAGAATGGAATCAGGCTTTGGGCGTTACAAACAGAATGATTGATCTTGTTATGTCAACACCTATTGAGGCTATGGTATTTGCTATGCAGAACCCAACGGATATGGTTCTTGAGGAGTTTGAGCGAAAGTACGGCTGGCCTCTAAACGTAAACTCTGAAGCACTTATGAGATATATAGCGGAAATGAGTCAATAAATGGCAATAAACCGATACGAGTATCTACCTCAAGTAGAAACAAAATACGGCAAAACAGAAAACATTTTTGACCAATTTCACCAAGAAGAGGATGGATTCTGGCCGTGGATAAAAGAAACTGCCGGAAAAACTGGTAGCACAGTTCTTGATATCTTGCATGAATTGGGAAGGCCCGGTAGTGCCGTATTAAGCGGAGTAAAGGAGGGGGGATTCACATTCTCCGGGCCGCCCATGGTGATGCTTGGTGGCTTCCCAGCACCCAAAAGAGATGATGGTTCTGGCATTGGCAACATACTGTCAGCAATGAAGAAGGGTTTTACATACGAAACAGAAACTCGCGGCCAAGATTTTCTTTCCGAAGATTTTAGAAAAAACAATCCTGTGTCAGCATTTGGATTGGGGTTTCTTATTGATGTTCTAAGTGATCCTCTTACATTTGGCGCGTCAAAAGCGATTACAGTTCCTGTGGGTAAGGCCGCTGAAGGGCTTGTCAAACTTGGTGGCAAGAGCCAGAGCCTAACCAACATGGCAGAAAGAATGTCAAGCACCGCCATCGCGGATGCTTTGGGTATTTCTTGGGGTGATGCTAAAAAGATCCGGGAACTATCCACAAAGTTCCGAGACAAAGTAAAAGGCTCTGCCTTGATTGCTGAACGCAACATGAAAATTCGCAATAATCAATTGGAAAAAATTGCGGAAAAAGCCGGTATATCTAAAGATGAATTAATGGCGGCTATCACGGATGATATTGAGACAGGCGTTATTGGCACTAGGGACAGCCTAACCAGAGGAATAAGCGCAGAAGCGGAGAAGTATGCCTTAGAGGATAAACAGATATACGATGAACTGCTCAGAATTGAGCAGGAGTCTGGTATACAAATCGCAGACATTTTAAACAGGGCATCTGAACTTGGAATTGATGGCTATGTTCCTCACGTTGCTACTGCCGCCGCTAGAAAGGCAAGCCAGTTTAAGGGAAGAATTAATGACCCGGTAAGTCAAGGAAGCGCATTAAAGAGACAACACGAAGGAACCATCCGAGAAATAAATGAGCAGATGGCGGATAAAACTGAGAAGTTTATGAATGACAACCCTGCTTTGCTAAGAGCATTGCGGGAATCTCGTAGCGCAAATGAGATTGCTTTTAGAAATTTCAATGATGAAGTTAAAGCATTTGGCTCTACGATAGAAGATTTGAAATCTCTTGAGGGTGGTGCGCCTACTGATTGGATTTCAATACCGGGAATTGATGGATATAAATTTCCACCTAATATCGCCAGAATTATTATCAACCAAAGAAATGTTCTTACTGATACTGTAGCGTCAAATAAGTTTTTTGATCTTACAGACAGAGTGCAGGGGATATGGAAAACTTGGAGTCTAGGTGTAAGACCTTCTTACCACGCTAGAAATTTTGTTGGTAATATGTGGAACGCATACACCATCGCTGGAGTAAAAAATCCAAAAGTATTTGACGATGCCAGAAAGATGCAAGTTGCATCGTTGTATCAAACGGATCCCTCTCTTGCTAAATACTTTGGCGCAATTGATGATACAGGAAAAAACAGAATCGGAAACTTCAATTGGGATATGCGCGTTGTCGCCTCCGATGGATCAACCAAGTCCTACAAAGAAATATTTGATGCCGCCATTGAAAGGGGAGTGCTTGGAAAGGGTCAGTATGGCGTTGGTAGCGACATTACTTTTAATCTAGAGCGTCAACTTGAATCCGCAGTAACAAGTGGTGGTAAAGCAGATTTTGTAAAATCACTACTGTCTCCATTTGAAACAAACCCAATACTTAGAACTGGATTCTCTGTCGGTAATGTGGTTGAGGATAACGCTAGGTTGGCTATATTTTTAGACACATTTAAGAAAACGGGATCTTTTGACGAAGCATCATCTATGGTTAAGAAAGCGCTGTTTGATTACTCAGACCTTTCATCTTTTGAAAAAACATACATGAAAAGGTTGATGCCTTTCTATACTTGGTCGCGCAAAAATATTCCCGCGCAACTGGAGGCTTTATATCAGAATCCAGAGAGGGCCAGAAAGTTAGACATTTTTAGAACTCAGGCTGAATATGAGCAGGGTAGACCAGACCCTCAAAACGTGTACGATTTTTATAATAAAGGCGTACCGATTTACATGAGCAAAGAAGAAAAGGATGAGGTCTGGAAACTTTATAGGATGCTTAACTATGTTCCTCTAGCAGACTTGGAAAGAATGTCGGCCCCAGATGAATTGATTGGAGAAATGATAACTCCGCTTCTCAAGCAACCTCTTGAGCAGTTATGGAATTATGATATGTTTAGAAAAAAACAGATAGAGGAATACAAGGGGCAAACAACTGATTTCTTGGGCATAGCAATGCCTAAAAGAATGGCTCATCTGGCTCAATTGCTTGTTCCAATTGCGGAGATGAACAGAGTTAATCCATTTGGAATGTTTGGCGAGGCAACCAGAGACGAGGAAACTGGAGAGTTCACCAGAACAAAATCTTGGGGGCTTGACCAACCATTAGTTGAGTTTGATGTTCCAGATATGCCGGGGCCGCTTGGCATTGTTTCCGGCAATTATCAGTTTGGGGGAACGCCGCGAGAGTCTGGAAGAGATCAAGAGGCTGGATTAAGACTTCTGCAATATACTTTAGGTTTACGCCCATACTATGTTAGTGAGAGCAAGGGAAGGAAATACGCCATATCCAGTTTTAACAAAGACATTAAACAGTTGAACTACTACTTAAACGAAGCGCGTCGAAAAGGTATGAGTAGGAGAGCAAACGAAATTATGGAATTAATTGCTCAATGGAACGCATCTCAGAAGCAGGCAGAAAGAGATAAGAAGATGGGCAAGACTCCAGACTTTTCATTCCGAGGAGCAATTGGCAAGTGGGAGCGAAGATGAAATGAACCCGCTAGTCATTGTTAAATGGCGCGACATAGTAGCAACAGCAGGGTGGGAGCAAGCGCCGACTTGCCCCGCCTTTTTTTCTGTTGGGTGGTTGATTAATGATGACCCAGATACATTAACAATAGCAATGACGTATGATCCAGACGGTTCTATAGAAGAGACAACTGGCCGTCCTGCTTATTATGCGTTTCATTCTTTTCCTCGCGGTTGCGTGATTTCTGTTTCTCACGTTGAAGGCGGGCGTATTCTTCCAGACTTATCCCCTCCCGCTGTCTAAAGATTGAAGCCCAAGTTCTAGGATTGCCATCCTTGCAGTAATGAATTTCATCTTGGTGTACCCAACACCATCTGGCGAAGTAGTATCGCCTATCCTCTGCCCATTTTTCTTCTTGCTCTTTGCTTGGGTTACGCAACCAGTGATTCCATAGGGTTTAAGGATTCGTATGGAACCCATATTGCAGGGCGGCCATTTTTATACCTATCCTCCGAAGGGAATTTTTTACCTTCCTTTCCGGTAATCCACCCAATCAACTCATAGTCGCCATTCTTACCTACAACCCTTATGTATATTGAGTCATCCTTATCGGTTGGTTTCATGTACATCAGGGTTTTTTTGTTTTGAGTTGATCTTACTTCGTAACGACCAACATCTTCTTCGCCAAACTCAAAGCCAGATGGGTATTTATTTAACGCTTTCGCTACAGCCCACTCAGCGAGAGCGCCCTCTATATGTATCTGCCAATCATTGTCATGACCACACCCCATGGTCGGCGGCCTGTATTTATCCCTTATGTTCTGGACTTGTCGCATCTGACCATTCATAGATGCGATCATCATTTCCTTTGCTGTTAGTTTAACTTTCATCACCAATCCTGTAGAAAGTTGTTGTACTTCTTTGAATTTTCTGACGTTGAAAGAAGTTGCAAGTTATGCCAAGTGTGTAGGCCACAAACAAGTTCATGATTTACTGGTATGATGTGATCTACAGCGAACCCCCATTCCTGAGCCTTTAGGTAGACAAATTTTATTAGTTCATCTCCATCCCAGTTTGGCGTTGCTTCCCCAATTTTTATCCTTCTTCTTCTGTTGCTATTATTTCTTACGGCCCTACCTTCTGGGCTAGACCTATACGCTTTTGTATTTTGCGCGTATACTTCTTTATTCTCAGCGTAATCTTTTTTGCTGTACTCACTGTGATAATCTTTCCACTCTTGCGTCTTTCGTCTTTCCGCTTCTTTCTTTTTAGAGCAGTCAATACACCAGTATCTAGAAGCCTTAAAGTTTGAAGGCCAAATGTTTTTTAGTTCCAAAGATACTACTGTATTACATTGCGTGCATTTTTTCATTTACCCACTCCAGTATACATTCATCTAGTTCCTCTTTAGTTTTAAAGTATCTGTTGTCAACGTGTAAATAAGTTTTCTTTTCATCGCTTGCAAGGAAACACCATCCATCTGGATGCCGCGATCTTTCTACGCGCACCTTGCTTCCGGGCATTCTGCCAAGATTAAATCCGCTACCAGTTCCCCATTCAATTTTCGACATCTGGACCTCTCAAGTCCGGGGAAAAACCAACCACATTACCGCCTACGTCCTGACGCAACATACGCTTTAGTGAACGCCACATAAACTCATGCCCCAGAAATTCTGATTGCTCGGCACACCCTTCTAAAAGCAACTCCATGTCATTGATATCAAACAGTTCATGCTTTACTCCGTCTGTCATTAGTTCAAGAGCGGAGTCAAAATGAAAAACAATCATCGCGGGTATGGTCATTTGATTTGCTTTAATCTAGTGTACAAAGTTTTAGCCGCCATAAATGCCTGAAAGTTCTCCTCTATTTCTGTGGATCTGACTGCCTCAAATTTTCCGGTTGCTTTGTCGCACCGAAGAATGTAAGTCGCGTCAATGGGAATTCCGTGCATATCTTCAACGGCTTTGGCATACGCCGCAACCTGTAGATGATATTCAGGATAAACCCTTTTACTCGTTTTCCAATCAATAACACAATACTCTCCGTTGATAATTGCTCTAGCATCTACTGTGCCTGCATACCTGTGCTTTCTATTGAATACTCTTTCCTCCGATGACTTCCATTCTACTACGTTCTCGCCCACCCAATCCTGAAATGCGTGTATAGCGTTGACTGCTTCTTCCTGTCTTGGCATGACGGGTATCTCGCCACCCTCCAACTTCCAGTTAATCGCGGCCTCAACCCATTCATGGGTGATGGTGCCTATGTTCAGCGCATCGTGAGACTTGCTTCGATAGGCACTCTTGATTCCTTTAAGTAGATGCTCAAGCCCCATGCGAGACTTGTACACGCTAGTCTTTTTAGATGACGCATCCTCGTCGTAAAAGAAATTCTTTTCCAACCAGTTGACACCTACCTTCAAGGCCCACGGAACGAGCGCGGGTTTGGAGATCACATCTAGTATCTTGGTGGCACTAGGTATAATCTCCTCCCCCACTTTGTACGAATGGAGTTTGCTGTCGAAAAACATCTCGACAACCTCGCCATCGTGGTACTCGATCTTCATTAGAAAGGAACTTCTGCCGATCTAGTAGAAGATTTTGTTTTAGAAGTACCGTTGGTAGTCATCGGCTCTTCGATACGGCCAGAGAACCTCAGTTTACCAGACTCCTTTACCCACAATGAAAGGTTCATCTTGACCCCATCGACCATTGCATAGCCTTTGAGATCAGGACGATTCTCATTGCCCTCTTTGTCGTTTACAAACAACGAGACGTCGCCGTCCCGCACCTCATAGTCACTCATATATTCTCCTATATGTGTTGATGTGTAAACCTTCTGTTGGCTTGCTCAGTACGCCATACCTCAATCCACAACTCCTGTTGCTTCATCTGCCACTTCAGGTTCTCTTCTTTTTCAATAGCCGCCGCGATGCCCTCAATTGTTTGGGAAACTTCCGGCTGCATTGAAACCCAGTTTTCCTTGTCTGCTACGGTTTTACCTACTGCCTTAGAAAATAACAAGGAACGCTGAACTTTTTTAAACTCCATCAGTTGATAAGTCTCGGCCTTAGCCTTGGCATACTGCGGAGCCAGATCTTCCAATCTGTTTAAATGTTCTTCTACAACTTGATCTAGTGTTTTCATAACTGTATTATACCATGATTAAATGCTGTGTCAAGTGTTCTGAGAATAAAATAATCCTGCCAATCCAGAAAGTCTGCATCGCCAGAGTGCATCCTCGTGTGGCAACTATGACACAGCGGCATAGTCAGCCAATCACTAGCCTTGTACCCTGCCCCACCAGATAACGGAGAGGATCGACCCTTTAGGTGATGCGCCACCACCGTATCATCTCTGGTTTCACATGAAATACACGGTAGCGAAGCGACCCACTCTAGGTACGGTTTACTTACAATTCTAGGTTTCTTCTCGTACATTAATCCCTAAACCCCACCTCATCATCAATGTCATATTATATCTCGCAAGCATTTCCGGTGCAAGCAAACTCCTGACTTGAC
>JAAOEI010000735.1_pt1 | contig 12360 bp, 13 predicted proteins | sample 7059261 | NCBI WGS metagenome assembly JAAOEI01 (sample SAMN14008812, study PRJNA610033) | viral metagenome | isolation source: viral particles filtered from seawater | place: China: Hangzhou Bay, Yangshan Deep Water Harbour | collected 2017-10-31
AATGTCAACTAGATTTTACCCGAATTCATTAAAATTTCGAGAAAAGTTTTTCCTTCGCAATTCTGTAGTTTTTCTGCTACTTCCTTGCCGAATACTTCTGCTACTTCGTTTGTGTGTTGTTCAGTGATCGTGCCTTGAACTGTCATGATTGTGCTCGCGTTGTTGTGTTTGCTTCCTACACACATAACCGCAGAAACTAATCATGATTAACAGCATGGCAATTAAAAAGACGGGAAACCGCCAAAGAAAGGGGTGGGTTTTTTCAATCTCATTTTATGGAAGAAAGTACACCCTAAAATCGCGAGGTGGTACAAACACAATAGAATCATTAAAATTCAAACGACCACTTTTATATTGAAACGACCACTTTTATATTTATTTAAGGTCGCATCTTCCTCGCCCGCTTTTTTTCTTTATACCCATTTTTTGTCGTACTTTTCTTACAGCCTGAAGTGTTACTTCTCTTCCCGATTGCTTTGTTAAAAAAGATGCAATTTCTTTATCTTTCATAAGATGAGCATTATTTCTTATGAAATTTTTTTCACTTTCTGACCATTTTACGTTCATTATCTATCCTTATTCTCTAAAAGTGTGTATATAATATTGTAGTATCAAACGACAACTTTTGGAGAAAATTTTTATGAAAGTTCCACAGCATACAATAATTGAATCAATTTTGAATACAAAAGCCAGTAAAGATTTTCAAAAAGAGATTGAAAAGGATCTCGAAATTGAAAAAACTGTAGCTAAAGATATAGGAGAAATTATAAATGAAAGTTCCCAAGGGGTACACAGAGGAACAAGTAATCAAGATAATAGAAAGCATATCCCAGAAACTGGCTCATAAATTTAAATTTGGTTATCATGAAATCGAAGATATGAAACAACAGATTTTTTTAGAAGTTTTAAAACCTGATCAATTAGGAAAAAACATACTAGAAAAGTTTGATTCTAATCGGGGTTCTTCTCTTGAAAGCATTTTATGGGTTCATATAAGAAATCGCCTTCATAATTTTAAACGCGATAATTTTGTAAGACCAGAAAAGCCCTGTGACTCTTGCCCCATCAATGCTTATATAAACAACAAATGCCAAGCATTTTCTAACCTTCTGGAATGTGAGCCATATTCTTTGTGGGTCAATAAAAATGAAAGTAAAAAGTCTTTGGTTAGCGACACAGTTTCTCAACAAGATATTCATGATCATAGAGCAAACCCTGTTGAAGATGTTATTTTTACAAAACAAATATATAAAATTGTAAATGACAATATTCCTGTGTCTATGAGAGAAGACTGGATAAGATTTTCCAACAAATTAAAAATTCAAAAAAACAAGCGCGAAAAATTATTAGAAAAAATAATAATTATATTAAAGGAGAATGGCATTGAGCCGTAAACGAGGTAAATTATCAAACGAAGAAATGAAGTACATACGAGAGAATTGTTTCGATTTATCTTTAGAAGAAATGGCAAACGGTTTAAATCGCAGTATTCAGCCGATTAAAAAATACATAGACAAGCAAAATTTAAAAGCCCGTGATCTAACTGATGATGAACATTTGTTATCTACTTTAAGAACTCGGTACTATTATCATGAATTAAAAAAGCAGATGAGTGATCCAGAGATTATATTTTTTGAGCACAATTGGATAGATTTTTTTAAACAGTTCAATGAAGATGTTACTCATACTGAAGAAATGCAAATACTCGAAGTTATTAGAACCGAGGTTTTAATAAACAGGTCTATGGAAGATCGCCAAGAAATAATGCAAAACATTGAGCTACTCAATACATTGATTGATGATGAAATGTCAAAAGACAAAGATCAACAAGATATGCAGGCCCTTGCTATGTTTCAAACTCAACTTGGAGCCATGATAGGAAGCAAATCAAGTTATATAAATGAACACGAGAAACTTTTAACAAAAAAAGAAAGATATCTAAAAGATCTAAAAGGTACTCGCGAGCAAAGAAAGCGTGTGGCAGATGATGCCAAAACTAATTTTAGCATGTGGATGAGAGAATTAGATAATCTAGAAAACAAAGAACGCGAAGGTTTTGATATGGAAGTTCAAGCCATTGCTGCTGATAAAGCAAGAAAAAGACTATCTGATTTTCATGAATATGAAGATGGAGAAGTGGATCAACCATTACTTAATACTGATACAGTTATCAATGAGGAATAAAAATGAAAAAAGCTTTAGTTACAGGAATCACAGGACAAGACGGATCTTATTTAGCTGAACTTCTATTATCTAAAGGTTATGATGTTACTGGTTTAGTAAGAAGATCTAGTTCATCTAATTATTGCAGAATATCCAATATAAAAAATCAAATAAAATTGGTAGAAGGAGAGGTTAGTGACTCTGGATCGGTGTATTCATTAGTGCAGCAAGGAAATTTTGACGAAATATATAATTTGGCGGCTCAATCACATGTCGGTACTTCATTTGAACAACCTCATTATACATTTGCTGTTGATGCTTTAGGACCAATGTATTTTTTAGAAGCAATACATAAATTTTCTCCAGAAACAAAATTTTATCAGGCTTCAACAAGTGAATTATTTGGAAAGAACTTTACTGAAATTCCAGATTTATATGATGGAAGAACAACAGAAAAATATCAAGATGAAGACACACCTTTTATGCCGCAAAGCCCATATGCTGTTGCTAAATTAGCTGCACATCATACTGTACGAATTTACAGAGAGGGTTATGGATTACATGCAAGTTGTGGAATTTTATTTAATCATGAAAGTGAAAGAAGAGGAGAGAACTTCGTTACTCGAAAGATTACCAAGTGGATTGGGGAATTTGTAAGATGGCACAAAGAAAATCCCACTGTTTTTGAAAATTGTCAGTTACAAGAATATGAAAATTTTGACACAGATTACATTTATACAGAAGGTAAAAACGGACCTAAGTTTCCTAAGTTACGTTTAGGTAATTTAGATGCGTATCGTGATTGGGGACATGCGCAAGACTATGTGGAAGCTATGTGGCTTATGCTACAACAAAAAGAACCAGAGGACTTTGTGATTGCAACAGGAAAAACTTATTCTGTCCGAGACTTTTTAAGAGAGGCTTTCAATGAAATTGGTATTCCAGACTTTGAACCATATGTTGTTATTGATCCTAAATTTTATCGACCAGCAGAAGTGGAATACCTTAAAGGTATGCCCGCAAAAGCTAAAGATAAATTAAATTGGAAACCACAGGTTTCTTTTAAAGATTTAGTAACAAGAATGGTTCGGAGAGATATAAATGGCAAAGAAGAAACGTCGTGCGAGTTACAACAGGAGGAAGTCAGAGTATAAAAGGAAAAGAAATTATAAAAGAAATTCCAGAGACTATAAAAGTCCAGAATATGTAAAATGGCGTGATGACATAAAAAAAAGAGATAATTATACATGTCAATGGCCAGGATGTTTGTCTAGGCATCAAATACAAGTGCATCATATAAAAACTTGGGCAAAATATCCCGGCATGAGATTTGTTACAGCAAATGGCATTACACTTTGTAGGAAATGTCATGATAGTATAAGAGGAAAAGAACATGATTTTGAAACATTCTTTTTAAAATTATTAGAATGGCAAATGATTGACAAGATCAAGGAATATAACAAGAACAGAAAATAACACTGGAGGTTATATTGTGGGTTATTCTTTTCTATTAGTTATAGCTCCTTTACTTTATTGTGATGTGAGACCTGAAGTTTTTGTTGAAGATGAGGTTGATCTAATAGAAATAAATCATTTGTACAATGATGATGGTTCTTTGATATTGGATCAAATTATTTATTATAAAATGAAACCAACTTATGTATTTGAAGATGGTAATAGGGTTGGTGGATATGGTTTTGAGGTTGTAGACTGGAGATCTATACCAAAAAGTTTAGCAAGAGAAACATTATCTGGCAAAGAACTTATTGATAAAAGAAATGCTTTTATTCAAGAATGGAAGAAAAAATATCCAAAATCTATTCCTCCTCCTTTTACGCCAAGTTTTAATGGAAGCTCTTATGTTCCAAGAAAAGAATATTCAACAGGAGATTACTATCAAATTTTTTTTGACACAAAATATTCACAAAGTTCTTCTTTTTTGCCAAGAAAAATAAAAGCCAAAGCTGTTATAGAAACATGGACTCAATATGATCCAGAACTAGAAGCTAGAGAATTAGTTCCAGACGACAGAAGAATAAAATTATCAAAACCATCAAAACATTATGAACAATAAATTTACAATAATAAAAGATACGCGAGAAAAAGAACCTTACGGTTGGTCTTTTGAACCTAATGCATATTGTGAAGGTACTATTATAGATACCGTAAAAACGGGGGACTATACTGTTGAGGGGTTAGAGAACTATGTATGTATAGAGCGTAAAAAATCTATAGATGAGTTTGCTCATAATTGCATAGAAAAGAGATGGCAAAAATGTATGCAAAGAATGTCAAAGATAAGACATTCATATATACTTTTTGAATTTTCTTGGGATGATATAAATAATTATCCTAAATCAGCCAAAGTACCAGATAGAGTAAGAAAAAAATTAAAGGTTCCTGCCGGATATATTAGAAAAGTTATACACACAGCAAGAGAAGATTACAATATACACGTTATTGCATGTGGCGACAAATATATGGCAGAACAAGTAGCATATAGAATATTAAGGAAGTCAAATGAGTTATACTTACGACGTGGAATCGTATGAATATGCGTGGTTGCGTTTAAAAAGAAAAGACATCAAACAATTAAAAAACCCATTGACAAATCTTGATGAATGGGGTCAAAATAATTTTCATCTTCATGTTCTAAAAAAGATGAGAGATCCTAAATATTTACACTGGACTGTTAAAAATATACTTAATATAGATTTATTACCAGAACAAGTAGTAATACTCCAAGAGTTGTGGACTAAATCATTTCCAATGTATATAGCTTCTCGTGGGTTTGGAAAATCATTTTTATTAGCTGTATATGCTACTTTAAGATGTTTATTAGTTCCAGGGTCAAAGATAGTTATTGTGGGTGCAGCATTTAGACAGTCCAAAGTTATTTTTGAGTATATGGATGTGATTTGGAAAAATGCTCCTATTTTAAGAAGTTTGTGTAATGATGCTAGTGGACCAAGAAGAGATGTTGATAGATGCACATTAAAGGTTAATGACAGTTGGACTATTGCTGTTCCTCTTGGTGATGGAAATAAGATTCGTGGTTTGCGTGCTCACACTATTATTGCGGATGAGTTTAATTCTATTCCAGTAGAAATATATGAAACTGTTGTTGCTGGTTTTGCTGCTGTATCTAAAGATCCAACCGGAAATGTAAAAGAAGCAGCTACAAGAAAAGCAATGAAAAAAGATGGAGTTTGGACAGAAAAACAAGAAGAAACTTATAGCCAAAGACATAAAAACCAATCTATTCTTTCTGGAACTGCTGGGTATGATTTTGAACCTTATGCTGATTATTGGAGAAAATATAAAAAGACAATAAAAGGCAATGCAAAAGAACTTATGGACAATCATGATGAAAATGATGATATTCCAGATTATATGAAAAGACTCAATAAAAAAGAGTTTACTGTTATGCGGATTCCATATGAATTGATACCAGAAGGTTTTATGGATGACCAGCAAGTTTCAAGATCCAGAGCCACTATGCATAGCGGAATTTATTTGATGGAGTATGGGGCTTGTTTTGCAAAAGATTCTCAGGGGTTCTTTAAAAGAACTGTTATAGAATCCTGCGTTGCTCATGAAAAAAATATTTCTAAAGATAATTGGCCGACTTGGTGCGATGCTCCTTTTGATGCTGTAACAAGAGGAAGGCATGATAGAAAATACATATTTGGAATTGATCCCGCTTCTGAAGTTGATAATTTTGCTATTATAGTTATGGAACTTCATCCTGAACATCAAAGAATTGTTTATTCTTGGACGACAAATAAAAAAGACTTTCAGATGCGTAGAAAACTTGGATTAACAGATGTTGATGATTATTATGGTTTCTGTGTAAGAAAAATACGGGATCTTATGCAATCTTTTCCGTGCGTTAGAATTGGAATAGATTCTCAAGGTGGAGGTTATGCTATTGCAGAAGGCCTTAGAGATACAGACAAAATGGACCCAGCTTTAAATGAAGTCCCAATTTTGCCTATAATTGAAGACAAAGAAAAAGAAACCGATAGATTGTCGGGTCTTCATATTCTGGAGTTTATAAATTTTGCTAGTGCCGACTGGACATCTCAAGCAAATCATGGATTGAGAAAAGATATGGAAGATAGGTTTTTCTTGTTTCCTAGATTTGACCAATTAACTTTGGGTATGGTGTCCAAACAGGATGAAATAAGATTCAAGAAATTAAAGGAACAAATTGGAGATAGTGAATCATTAAAATTGTATGACACGCTTGAAGATGTTGTGATGGATATAGAAGATTTGAAAGCTGAATTATCCACAATTATGGTAACTAGAACAGCATCTGGGCGTGAGAAATTTGATACTCCAGAGATAAAATTGGGGACTGGCAAAAAAGGCAGAATGAGAAAAGATAGATATAGTGCATTAGTCATTGCAAATATGATTGCTAGAAGTATGCACAGAGAAATACCTAATCCCTCTTATAGCGTTATAGGTAGAGTTGCTTCATCTTTGGGCAAAAAGTCCGATGAAGATAAGATGTATTATGGTCAAGACTGGGCATCTGCTTATAACATGTCTTCAGTAAAAATAGTTAGAAGATGATAAAAACAATGGCTATTGGTGTAGTATATAATAGGTATTGATATTATTATACTAATTTAATAAGGTGATATTAAGTGAAAAAATATCCAAAATCTGATTCTGTTCAGTCTAATCACAATTCAGATTCTCCAGCATATGTCAGTTGGGATTCTTCTAGTGAAGAAGATAAAAGTATTGCTTTTACAACTTATGCTAAAGCAATTGAAGAAGCATCTCATTCTGTTGCGGCAACAACCAATCGCGACTTTAGAGGTTTAACTTCTTATGCTGATGGAAGACCTGGATTAAGATCAAATGATTTTGACTGGTTTAGACCTGGACAGGCAGCACCTGTAAAACCTAAAGATATTATAGCATTCGCTAGATATGCCTACAGAAGAATAGGTTTGATTCATAACGCGATTGATCTTATGGGTGATTTTGCTGGTCAGGGTGTAAGACTTGTACATCCCAATAAAAGAATTGAAAGATTTTATAATGACTGGTTTGAACAAGTTCAAGGTAAAAAAGTCACCGAGCGTTTAGGACATCTTCTCTTCAGAGAAGCTAATGTTCCAATAAGATGGTACACAGCAAAGGTCAATAAGAAAAAAAGACTTGAAATGCAAAAGTCTATTGCTGCTGTAGACATTAGCGTTAATATGGATGACCCAATTTTTACAAGAAATGAAATTCCTTGGAGATATACTTTTATAGATCCTATATTAGTAGAACCTATTGGTGGGGCATTAGCCAATCTATCTAAAAAGAAGGTCTTAGCTTTAAATGTTCCTCTTAGTTTAAAAAACGATATAAAGAAACTTCAGCATTCAAACGATCCTGCCGCTAAAGAAGCACTTAGTAAAATATCTCCAGATATTGTAAGGGCAGTTGATTCTAATAATAAGATAATTCTTCCACCGGATAAAACAAGCATATTCTACTATAAAAAAGACGATTGGCAAGTATGGGCAGATCCCATGACTTATTCTGCTTTTGAGCCTTTGAATTTATACCAAAGACTTCAGTTGACAGATAAAGCAGCTCTAGACGGAGCTATGAATAAAATAAGAGTTTGGAAGATAGGTAGTTTAGAGCATAAACTAGCACCAACTCCAACTGCATCATCTACTTTAGCTGATATGTTGGGTGCGAATGTTGGTGGTGGAACCATAGATATTGTTTGGGGGCCAGATATTGAACTTTTAGAAACAAGTAGTGATATACAATCATATCTGGGGGAGGAAAAATATAGACCTACACTTATGGCAATATATGCTAGTTTGGGTATACCTCCTACTTTGACTGGAACTTTTGGAACTTCTGGAACAACAAATAATTTTATTGCATTAAAAACTTTAGTTGAAAGACTAAATTATGTAAGAAATATAATAAATGAATTTTGGAAAGAGCAAATAAGAATAGTTCAAAAGTCTATGGGGTTCAGACAGCCAGCAATGGTCGAGTTTGATATAATGTATCTTGAAGATCCAGCATCTATGATTAATCTACTTACTAGCCTTGCTGATAGAAATATCTTGAGCGATGAATTTGTTCAAAGACATATAAAAGCAACACCAGATATTGAAACAAGAAGAATCGAGTCTGAGAACAAAAATAAAGAAAGTAAAGATATGGAGAAAGTTAGTCCTTATCACCAAGTAGATAAAGATCATGCTTTGAAAAAAATTGCTTTACAGACTGGTGTTACATCTCCATCTGAAGTTGGACTTGAACTTGAAGATAGAAAAAAAGGAGAAAAGTCTATGTTAGATATGAGACAGACTAAACCTCCTACAGAAAATAATAAAAATCCATCTGAACCAGGAAGACCTAAAACCTCCAAAGATACTACAAAAAGGAAACAAAAAGAATTTCAACCTAAAGTAAAGGCTTATGTTGAGTTGTGGGCAAAGGGGGCTCAATCTGATATTTCAGATATTATCAATCCGGTTATATTAAAATCTTATTCTAAATCTTCATTAAGAAATCTTAGTTCTGAAGAATTTAATGAGCTAGAAAAGATAAAATTTGAAATTCTGTGTAATTTAAATATAGGGGATGAAATAAATTCTACGACTGTTGCTCAGGCTGCTAATAGACCAAGACTAAAAACAATACATTCCGAGTTTGATATTTGGTTAAAAGAAGCTGAAAGCCAATTAGGAAAACTTACCATTGAGCAAGTTCGTGATATGAGAATTTCTTATTGCATAAACTATAAAAGTGGGAATAATTAAATGAACAATATAAAAGTATATGATATAGAGAAAAGATGTGGATTAGAAGACAATATAAGATCTCAGTCTTCTGTAGCATTTACTTCTCCTGTTGTTAATTTTGACTCTAATGAGTATTCTACTCTTGAAAAAGATCTGATATCTAAACTAGATAAAGAAGCAAGATCTGCTGCTTCTATTGAAGATCCAGACTTGTATCATGTGTATTCTATCCTTGTATCTACTTCATGGAATAGAAATGATGATATCTTTAACAAAGAAGAGGTTTGGGCCGCGAGAAATACCCCAAGATTTAAACCTACTAACTTAGAACATGATGAAAAGCAAATGGTTGGTGGTATTGTTAATAGTTGGCCTGTAGATAATGATTTTGAGATTATTGATGATAATATAGAGGTATCAAATTTACCAGATGTGTATCATATACTTGTTTCTTCTGTTATTTTTAGACAATGGCAGGATATGGATTTAAAAGCTAGGGCAGAAAAACTTATATCTGAAATAGAGGAGGGGAAAAAGTTTGTTAGTATGGAATGTATTTTCCGTGGATTTGATTATGGTGTGGTATCTCCAGATGGTGACAATCATATAGTCGCTAGAACAGAGCAAACAGCGTTTTTAACACAACATCTTAGATCATATGGTGGTGCTGGAGTTTATCAAGATCATAAAATTGGAAGAGTCTTAAGAGATATAACTTTTAGTGGAAAAGGTTTTGTTGATAGACCAGCTAATCCTGATAGCATAATATTTGACAAAGAACATATATTTTCTTTTGCAAATATACAAAAAAGCAACAAAAGTCTATTTTTAAATGATAATGGTGTAATAGATAATATAGAGGAGCAACTTTATTTTGAAGAAACAATCTCAAGTACGGAGAAAGAAATAATGTCAGATAATCAAATTTTAAATGACCAAATTACAGAGCTAAAAGAAGCTTTAGCTTCTGTGAAAAACGAAAATAAAGATTTAAGTCAGAAACTTTCTGAAGCTAATGTTTCAGCCTATGAGGAAAAAATTTCCAAATTGCAGGCATCGGTTGAAGATTTGTCAGTTACCATTTCTGATCTTAATTCTAAATTGGAAGAGTCTGTTGCTAAGTCTGAATCTTTAGAGAATGATCTAGAAGAAAGATCTAAATCTTTAGAAGAGGCGCAAGCAATGATGGACAAAATGCACGAGGAAAAGAAAAAGAAAGATCGTAAAGAAAAAATGGCTGATGCTGGTTTCTCAGCAGAAGATATTGAAGCAAAATATGAAACATTTGCTGATCTTGACGATGCTGCCTTTGATTCTATCATCGAAACTGTTGCAGATATGCACTATAAAGATGAAGAGAAGAAAAAGAAGGAAAAGGCGATGAAAGAAAAAGCAATGAAAGAAGCTAAAGCTGAAGATTCTGAAGGCGATGGCGACGAAGATTGCGATAAAGAAGATTCTGAAGGCGATGATGCTAAGGCTTCTGAGGTAGTAGAAGAAGAAGCAGATCAAACTGATATCGCTATTTCTAGTGAATCTGAAGAAGATGAAATATCCACAGCAAGAGCATCTCTTCAAGAGTGGGTAGAAAACAATATTCTAAAATAAAAAAATAATATAAAAAACGGGAGAATATATTATGGCTCTTAAAGGTGATAGAGTAGAACATTTAACAGATATTAGCTTTTTCAAAAGCGATGCGGTTATTGAACGCGGTTTGATCGTTTCTCATTTGACAGGCGGCTCTGGTGCTGCTATGGACGATGCTTTGGCTCAAGTAGACACAGTTTCCGCTCTTACAGATTCGGCTGCTGGTCTTGTCCTCAATGACGTTGTTAATCTTGATTTGACTCGTCAACAGTATAATGCCCACAAAGATGAAATGCAACTTGGAAGTAAAGTTACTCTTTTGAGAAGAGGAACTGTTGTTACCGATCAAGTTTCTGGTACTCCAGTTGTTGGCGAAGCGGTTCACTTTGATACTCTAGGAAGGCTTTGCACTTCTAGTGAGCAAAATGGTGGATCACCTGTTAGTCAGCAGGTTGGACGTTGGCTCGGTGTTCTAGATAGCGATGGTTTTGCTAAATGTGAAATTAACATTGTTTAATAAAAACAAATAGGGGAAATATAATGAGTAAATCTTTTGAATATAATCCACAGATGGAAGCTATCTTAAAGCAGAGTGGCTCTCAGAAAAAAGAAGAGTCTTTGGCTGCTGTAGCTGAATTGGCAAAAGCTCTTGAAACACCTTTGAGAAAGGGTGTTATGAGCGGCGATATTTTAGACGGAATTTTTGAGGTTGTGAACCTTGCTCCAGGTGCTACAAGCGAATTTCCTTTGGATTTTCTAGCTCCAGGTACAGAAAAAGATTTCGTTGCATATACAATTCCTAATCATGGTCGCATTCCAGAGCGTCATGTTGAAGGTGATTATGTCATGGTCCCAACTTATGACATTGGTGCCTCTATTGACTGGCTTTTGAAGTATGCCCGTGATGCTAGATGGGATGTCGTTGGTCGCGCTATGGATGTAATGCGATCACAGTTCACAAAGAAAATGAACGATGATGGTTGGCATACACTTGTTAGTGCTGGTGTTGACAGAAATATTCTCGTTTATGATCCTGATGCTGCTGCAAGTCAATTTTCTAAGAGATTAGTTTCTCTTATGAAAGTAACCATGCGAAGAAATGGTGGTGGAAACTCTAGCTCCATCAATCGTGGCAAACTAACTGACTTGTTCGTTAGTCCAGAGGCTATTGAAGACATTCGCAATTGGGGTGTTGATGAAGTAGATGAAGTGACACGTAGAGAGTTGATTACCCAAGAGGGTGGTTTGATGACTCGTATTTTCCAAGTAAATCTTCATGATTTGGATGAACTTGGAGATGATCAAGAGTATCAATTGTTCTATGAGAATGATCTTGGTGGAACTTTGCCAGCGGGCGATGCCGAAATAGTTGTTGGTCTCGATATGAGCAGCAACGATAGTTTTGTTATGCCTGTTCGTGCTGGTCTTCAAATTTTTGAAGATGACACATTGCATCGTCAAAGACGTGCTGGCCTTTATGGTTGGGCAGAACAAGGTTTTGCAGTGCTTGACAACAGAAGAGTCCTCTTAGGCTCATTCTAAAGTTTTACGCTATAATAATCAATATAGTCAGTGGTGGCATTGCTGCCACTGGCTTTTTTTATAGGAAAATAAAAGATGCCTATTAAAATTTTTGACAGAGTATTGCAAAAAACTTCAACAGCCGGTACTGGATCATTAACTCTAGGTGCTTCTCAAGTTCCATATTTGGATTTTTCTGATGTTTATTCAAACAACGAAACACTTTTTTATTGTATTCAGAATGAAAATATTTTTGAAGTTGGTATTTCCGACGCGTTCGTTCGTTTGAAAGACAGGGCGG
>JAAOEI010000736.1_pt1 | contig 12355 bp, 16 predicted proteins | sample 7059261 | NCBI WGS metagenome assembly JAAOEI01 (sample SAMN14008812, study PRJNA610033) | viral metagenome | isolation source: viral particles filtered from seawater | place: China: Hangzhou Bay, Yangshan Deep Water Harbour | collected 2017-10-31
AACCGTATGCGAAGCTGGCTACCCCGATTATCCTGGGGCCCAGCCGACGATCGCTGGTATATGACAGGTGGTCGCAGCACATCGGCAGGGATCGAAATAGACGATAACGTGGCCATGACCTACTCGGCTGTGTGGGCATGTACGCGCTTGCTATCGGCAACGGGTGCGTGTCTGCCGTGGAATCTGCACCGACGCAGCGGGAACAACACGACAATTGCTACCGGGCACCCAGTGCAGAGAATATTGCACGACGCATGGAATGACGAAACGCTGTCGTTGATGGGACGCTCGGCGGGTATTGGTCAGCAGGTCAACAACGGCAACACGTATGCTGAGATTGAACGGGACGCGCTCAAGCGGCCACTGAAGCTACACCCGATTCACTATTCTCGCGTGACACCATTGCGAGCGAATGAAGAGTTGTCGCGGTCGTTAATGGTCCCGCCAAAGTCCCTGGTGTTCGAGGTTAAAAACGACGGAGGGCTACCACCCACCTGGATAGCTAATCGCAATATGTTCCACGTCCCGTCAATGGTGAGTGCTAACGGGATCATCGGAAAGGGCGTGATCGAGAATGCCCGGGATACGATCGCAATGGGTCTGGTGACCGAGCGGCAGGGTGCTGCGTATCAGAGAAACGCGCACAATCCGTCAGTGGCAATTACAGCTGGCCCGGGCAGATCGACGCCTCAGGACATGGAATACTACCGGACAACGTGGGTGGACATCCACGAGGGACCAGAGAACCGGGGCAAGCCAGCAATGGTTCCAGCTGGTGGAGACGTCAAGGTCTTGTCGTTCTCCCCCGAGGATTCGCAGTTCTTGGAGACACGCCGGCACAACGTCGAAGAGGTGGCTAGATGGTACGGCATTCCGCCCCACCTGATTCAAGATATGAGCCGCTCGACGTTTAACAACATCGAGGAGCAGGGCCTGAACTTCGTCGTCTTCTCATTGGTTCCGTGGCTGGAGTTGTGGGACAAGGTGGTCTGGCTCAAACTCCTCAGCGAGACCGAGCAGCAGACGATGTTTGCCAAGCACAATCTTGAGGGGTTGTTGCGTGGTGACTCGAAGGCGCGGGCGGAGTTCTATACGAAGTTGTGGCAACTCGGTGTTCTGTCGATAGACGAGATCCGCAACTTGGAAGACCTGAACCCGATCGGTGGCGAAGAGGGCAGCAGGCGATTTGTACAGTCGAGCTATGTGCCGTTGGATCAGGTGGGCAACGAACCCGAACCGGTCGTAATGCCTATCGAAGAGGATGAGGAGGACGAGGACGAGGACGACGAACAAGAGGAAGAAGAGAATAACGGCGAATTGCGAGCCAAACTAGCAGAACAGATCGACGCCTTGACAGCCTATGTAGCAAACGGTCGTCGTACTGACAGCCGCGAAAAAGCATTGCGGGAGTCGGCCTTTGTGATGATGGAGGATGCCTTGCGCCGGGCGCTGACGCGGGAGTGTGTTGCATTGTCTCAATATGCGAAGCGGCCACCTAAGGAGTTCTTCGCGTCACTCGATGAGTTCTACGATCGCCATCGCGACGCCATGCAAACTGAGCTCTCGGGGCCAGCCCGAGCAATGCAAATTGCTGTTGGCGATTACAGCAGCGGCGATAGTATCGCGGATACAATCACAAGCACGCACATTGATCAATCACGCGAGCAAATCCTACTTGCGACGGAAATACAACCGGAGGCATGGCACGAGTTGCCAGATCGAATTGAAGCGGTCACCGAGAAATGGTTCGACAGGATTTCGACAGACTTAGACCCTTGGAGGGACAAATGAGCGATACAAAATGGTTACGCGCCAACACATCGGCCCGTCAATTAGGTGTCGACCGGGAGAACGCTGTGATACGAGGCGTGATTCTCGCAGAGGAAGGACCGTTCAAGTCGGAGGGACGCGGCGAGTTTGACGGCAAGTCACTAAAGCAGATCGTCAGTTTGTCGAAAGATCACCCGGCCGGTCTACGTTCGAGGTTTACCCACCCAGACCTAAGTTCGGACGGACTGGGAAAGTACCTCGGACGGACGAAGAACATCCACCGCGCCACAATCGAGCGTGGCGGCAAGGTGTCTCAGGTGGTGCGAGGCGACCACTTCTTTGCCAAATCCGCGTTCAACACACCGTCCGGCGACCTGGCAACGTACATCATGGACTTGGCAGAAGAAGATCCCGAAGCGTTGGGAATGTCGCTGGTGCTATCGTCCGAGGAGGAATTTCGCACGAAGCCGGACGGGTCGCCGAAGGTCGACGAGAACGGCAACGAATTGCCTCCGTTGTGGCGACCGACATCACTAAGGGCTGTCGATTTTGTCGATTCTGGAGACGCGACAAACTCACTGCTCACACAATCATTGTCAATTGACGGCCTGCCTGACAGGGTCGTTCGGGAGGCAGCACAGCTGTTGAAGTCACAGTTCGCAGGAAAGCCCCGCGAGTTCGTCGAACCACGTCTTAACGCCTGGGTGCAGCGTGTATTAGCGCACTATTGGCCCGGCGAACTGGAGCCCACTGATGTTGACGTGGAGGATCTACGACGACAGTTGAAGCAGCGACGGCGTCGAAACAGCTTGACAAGGATAGGATAAGAGTACAAGATTTAGGTACAGCAGCCCTGTAAGACGTTCTTATGCAGGGGCTGCAAAGACGGGATTTACGAGCGCTCTTGCATTCGGGAACCGTCCGACTTGGGTTTTAATTCCAAATCGGCAGTCCAAGAATGCAAGAGCGTTTTTTGTTTGGCTGCCGGGCAGAACACGGAGCCGAACAATGGTTGCCATCGCCGACCGCGTCAGTATTCTCGATGAGCAGTTGACCGCTCTCGACAACAAAATGCAGGGCATCCTGGACGATGCCGATGGCTCGCTCTCCGCTGAGCAGCGAGTGGAATATGACAAACTGGACGCCGACTACGAAGAGAAGTTGGCGGCCAAGCAAACTATCCTGGACGATTTGGCACGCGAAGACAGGCTGGCAGCGCGTCGCAAAACTGCAAACGATCTGACCGAGTCGCTGGCAGGGTCTGGTCGTGCGACTGATCCCGGCGGATTGGAGATCGATGCCAAGGCCCGAATTGTCGAGAAGCCGAAGAAGTGGCTGTCTCTCGGAGACCAACTGCAGGCTATCGCACAGGCCGACATCACCGGGCGTGAGCATGAGTTGCTACGGGGTAGCTGGGAAAATCTGGCCGTGGCAACTGGCGGAGCAGCCGCAGGCGTTCCGAGCGACGGCGGGTATCTCATCCAGAAAGATTTCGTCACCGAGATGATGGGGCGTATGGCTGCGGATGCGACACTCCCACCGGTGCGTACGATCCCAATCGGTCCGAATTCGGACGGGCTGAAGATTAACGTAGTCGACCAGACTTCACGAGCGACCGGCAGCCGCTGGGGCGGTGTGCAGGTCTATTGGGGAGCGGAGGGCGACGCGGCGACGGCTACGAAACCCAAGTTCCGCCAGATGGAACTGGAGCTGAAAGAACTGATCGGATTGGCGTACATGACCAATCGCCTGATGGCGGACGCCTCAGCGTTGGAAGCGGTATTCATGACCGCCTTCAGCGAAGAAATGAACTTCATGATCGAGAACAGCCGCATCAACGGCTCGGGTGCCGGACAGCCAAAGGGCATCCTGTCGACGACCGGTGCAACGGGCACAGTGTCCGTTGCCAAGGAAACCGGGCAGGCGGCGGCTACGGTCACCTACAACAACGTGTTGGATATGTACTCGCGTCTGTGGGGACGATCGCGGCCGAACGCTGTCTGGTTGATTAACCAGGACGTAGAGCCTTCGCTCAACAAGATGACGCAGGCAGTCGGAACTGGAGGTGTGCCGGTCTACCTTCCTCCGGGCGGAGCGCAAAACGCACCAAATGCAACCTTGCTCGGACGTCCGGTTCTTCCGGTCGAGTACTGTGCAACGCTCGGGACCGTTGGCGACATCATCCTGTGGGATCCGACCCAATACATCGCGATTGAAAAAGGCGGAATGCAAGCCGACCAATCGATCCATGTGCGGTTCACGACCAACGAGAATACTTTCCGTTTCATTTTCCGCACGGACGGACAACCGTTGTGGAATTCGCCATTGACTCCGTTCAAGGGGAGTAACACGCAAAGCCCGCAAGTTACGCTTGCGACGCGTGCCTAATCGTAACTAACAGACCACTCAACTCCATCGGAGCTCAAAGCAATGCCAACGAAAGCACTCCAGTATATCCACCCGATGAAGGGCCTCGACGCGGTCGCAGACGCGTTTTCGGGTACCGTCTATTCGGACATCTACAACATGGGTGACTATCACTCGATCCTGTTCATCCTGCACAAGGCTGTCGGAGCGACGGGCACCAGTACGATTACGGTCGAGGCGTCCGACGACGTAAGCGCCAGCAATACGACTGCCATCCCGTTTCGCTACAAGGCGATCACATCTACCGACGTCGAAGGCGCATTGACAGCATCAGCGGCGGCCGGGTTTGCGACCACAGCGGGGTCGAGTCAGTTGTACGCAATCGAGGTCGACAGCGCAGAACTTGCGGACACCGGGTATCAGTACGTGCGACTGGCTGCGGTTGAAGTAGCCGACGATCCTGTACTCGGTGGGATTCTCGCGTTTGGTTGTGGTAACCGTTACGCGCAGGATGTTCCAGCCACAGCAGTAGTCTAGTTTTGACCATTTAACCCGGTACTCCAAAAGGAATCCGAGACATGGCACGTTCAGCACTCTTTGTGAACCAACAACCTGGCGGACTATTCGCTGTCGAGGATATGTCGGTAAGCACCGGCAATCGCTTCTACGTTGACAGCGGCGCGGCAGGTGCGTCGGATGCGGTAGGCGCAGGCAAGAGTCCCGATGTTCCGTTTGCGACGATCGATTATGCAGTCGGTCAATGCACGGCAAACAATGGCGATATTATTTACGTCATGCCTGGCCATGCCGAAACTGTCTCTGCCGCTGCTGGTCTTGATTTGGATGTGGCCGGGATCACGATCAAGGGCATTGGGAGCGGCGCATCGCAACCGACCGTCACGCTGGACACAGCGGATACGGCAGATATCGACATCGATGCGGCAAACGTCACCGTTGAAAATCTGCACTTGATCGCAAACTTTGCCGACATTGCGGTTATTTTCGATGTCAACGCTGATGACTTCACACTCCGCAATTGCCGGTTTACGCAGGCGGGCGATGATTTAAATGCGCTGGTTTGCGTTCAAGATGCCGCAGCGGGCGGTTCAGACCGCATTACGATCGAAGGCTGTCATGCGATCATGTACGACGCGGCCAATACGCATTTCGTGAACTTTGCCGGAACCGGGACTGGTCATATTGTCCGCAATAATCGATTGATTGGTGACTGGGGAACAATGGCGATCGGCGGCGCGGGTGTTATCACCTATTGTCTGATTGAGGGCAACGTAGTTTACAACGCGGCCAGCACGAGCGACGCCATCATTAACCTGGCGGCCACAGCAACGGGCATCGTGTACAACAACCACGGGGCTGGGGCTGCGGTACAGGCGAACGGCATCACAGCAACAGCCTGTGTGATTTCGCAAAACTTTTACGGAGTCTTGTCCGAAGACCTGTCGGCTATCCTCGATCCAATCGCAACCTAAGGTCGGCAAGTGGTTGATCGCACACCCTATAATGTGAAACGGGATGTCTAATGGCTGGATCAGCGTCAACTATCACGTACGACGAGCAGGGCACGATACGCAAGGTCATCATCGACTGGACCAGTGACGATACAACTGGAGCAGTCACAGCTACCACGAAGAAGATTACAGGTCAACTGCTGAAGGTCATCACGGACCCAGGAACACCGGCACCAACAGCCAACTACGATATCGTTATCAGTGACGAGGAATCGCTGGATGTGCTGTCCGGTCTGGGCGGAACGGGTGGCACTGCCCCATCGCTACTGAACAGGCATACGTCTACAACTGAAGTCGTGCATCTGGTCGCGGAGGACTCGGTAACCAATCCGCTGCCAGGTTCGCAGCCGGTCGTTAGTGATGTTCTGTCAGTCGCCGTGACAAACGCGGGAAACTCAAAGCAGGGTCAAATCATTATCTTTTATAAGTTCGACTTATTCTGATGGTTCAGATTGCAGCTAACATCCAGACGGTGGCCCCAGCGAGTCTGCCTGTCACAACGCAGACGGTCAAGGACACGTTGCGCATAGCTGCATCAGTCACAGCCGACGATTCGTTGATTGCCGAACGTATTGCTGAAGCCACGGAATGGGTTGAGCAGCGTTCGCATCGAGCGTTGATAACCCAAACTCGCGAACAGTCTCAGGACCGAATCGACTGGGTGCTGCAGGGTGGCGTACGGGTGCCGGGGTTTTACTTGAGGTGGTCGCCCGCGATTGCTATCAGTTCGATAACCTACGTCGATACGAACGGCGACTCCCAGACCGTGACAGCGGCTAATTACCGTCTGGACATAAAAACGCATCCGTCGCGAATCACCGAAGCACTCGACAAGGACTGGCCGTCAGATTACACGACGCAAATCAACAATGCGTGGGTGATCACGTATACCGCAGGATATGGCGCAACGGCTGCGTCTGTCCCCTACGCCTACCGAACAGCCGTCGCGGCCAAAGCAGCCCGTATGCATGACCCGTCGTTTAAGTGCGACTGGGACGATGACCGGTTTGATGAGTGGCTCGACAATATGATGGGTGTCGAGGGGAGGTCATTCGAGTATGCCTAAGTGCTGCACGGGGAAGCGGAGCTATTGCACCATTAAGAGAGCGCCTACCAATCTCGGTCCTCGTGGCCAACTCGAAGGCTCGACGACGACCGTTGCTAGTGATATTCCTTGTGGCTTTGAACCACTGGCCGGTCGAGAGTTGGAAGTGGCACGGCAGCAAGTAGCAAACGCACAGCACAAGGTGACGATCACGACGGACCCGACATGGTCGCTGACAACTAAGGATACGCTGGTCGTAACCAGGCCATCCGGCAGTGTGCATACATTGGGGATTGGCCACATCAAAAACACAGACGGCATCGACCGCGAGCACGAAATTCTCTGTAGCGAGGAAGTCTAAATGGCTGACGTAACTGTAACTGCCGCGAACGTTGTAGCTGGCAACGTCACCCTGTCCAAGGGCACCGCAGGCGAGACGATTACGGCCGGTCAAGTGCTGTATAAAAAGGCCTCGGACTCGAAGTACTATCTGGCGGATGCGGACGCTGGGTCTGCAGAATCGACTGTCGTCGGCATAGCTGTTACCGGCGCAATACTCGATGAGACGGTTCATTTCCAGACGTCCGGCACAATCGACATAGGCGGTACCGTCACGAAGGGTCTTATTTATGTTCTCAGTGGGACCGCCGGGGGTGTAGCACCGTCAGCGGACTTGGCATCTGGCGACTACACGTCAATCCTGGGCGTGGCGTCCAGTACCACAAACATTGCCATCTCCCTCAACAACAGCGGAATCTTGCAGTGACAGCGACCATTAGCATTACTGGCGACAAGCAGACGATCCGCAGGCTGGGTGAACTGGACAAGCGCACTCGCAAGCGTGTTGTCCCAAAGGCCGTGCGAGCGGGTGGCGCTGTGATTCTGAAGGCTGCCAGGAACGCGGCTCCAGCCAAGAACCGCAGACTCAAGCGAACGATGATTCAAGTGTTGCGTCGCAAGGAATTCGAGGTTGCCGGATTCATCGGGCAAGACCGCAGTAAGGCGCGGAAGGCAGTTGGCAAAGGCAAGCGGGTGATTGCAGGTGGTATCAGTGGTGCGGGCAACGCAGTGCCGATCCATCTGGTCGATCAGAAGGTTAAGCCGCATGACATATCTGGTAGTCCGCTCGTCTTCAGGATTGCCGGTCAGACGATATTCACTGGCAGCGTAAAACATCCGGGGATGCCAGGCCAGCACTTTATGCGGAAGGCTGCCGACGCATCACGGACGCAAGCACAGGCAGCGTTGTTTGCCAAGATGAATCAGGAAATCGACAAGGAAGTGGTCAAGTTGAGGTCTGGAGCATGACAACTCTGGGCGTGCAACTAAGGACATTCCTTGCGGGGAAGACCGGAGTCGGCGAACGGATACACCAGAACAAAGCACCACAAGCGACAGACAAACCGTTTATCTGGTTCAGCCGTGCGACGACAGGCGAAGAGGAAGAACTTAACCCTGAAGTTGGCCAACAGCCGTTTAGTGAGATGTTTGATGTCGAGTGTATTTCGACAGACATTGACGAGGCACTTGCGATTGCTGACGACGTGCGAGCCCAGCGGTATTACCGAGGCGAGTTCGGCACAGGGCGAGTGCAGGGCGTATTTATCACCGACCACGAAGATGACTATATACCCAGAGGCGTGGACGCAGACAGCGGTTTACACGTAGCGTCAGTGCTCCTGGAAATAGTAGGATACACGGAGGGTTGAGATGGCATCCAAGCAGATTTCACTAGGTACGATTCTGAAGACCGACGACGACAGCAACGGGTCGTTCGACACGATGACACTCGTGCGGTCGATCACACCTCCGCCTCGGCAGCGTGAACTGATTGACGGACTCGTTCTCAGCGATACGTTCGACGTCCCGTTGCCGGGAATTGAGCAATCCAGTCAAATGGTGTTCGAGCAGTTGTGGCACCCCAACGACAGCGAGCACGAGAAGATGGATACGCTGTTTGCGTCCAAGGCCAGCTTTGACGTGCAGATCGTTACGCCACACACGACGCCAGTCACCGACGAGATGACGGTGAAATGCGTCGGGCTCGAACCGGCCGCGTTAGAAACGGGCGGCGTGTATGCCCGTACTGTGACGCTGCAACGGCAGGGAGCCATCACGAGAACATAATGGACGAGAACAAGCCACAGGCCGACGAGTTACTGTCTGGACCCGAGAGCGATCTTGCCCGTGCTGCTAATGATGTGCGGTTGATGGCTCTTGAGCGACGCCATGAGGCCACTGTTGACCCGCAGCCGCGATTCTTGGATATCGATATCTACATCCTTGGCGGTCGGATGCGTCTACGACGGTTGCAACCCGAGCAGCTGCTTACGCTACACGACAACTGCCAGGCGGCCTGCCTGTATGACCTAGAGCAAGAGTTGACGTCAGACACGCGCGATGTTATGGCCAAGGCAATTCAGGTCGGACTGTGTCCAACCGATACAGCCAGCCTATTGCTGCCCGGCCCATTAGGCAGGGCACGCATTCGGAAGTTACCCGACAAGGAACTCCTCCGCTGCTTCACTGAAGTAGTCACCTTCAATGATCTCCCACTAGGAATCAGGCCCGATGGCAACAGCACTTGACAGCATTAAATGCGGTGTGAGCTTGGGTGCAAACCAAAGCCACACTATTCAGGGCGAAGCGATAGCCCATAACAAGATCATGTCATTCGCGGCATCATTCACCGGGAGTGGCACGACAGCCAATAAGGCGGATCGCTGGTACTTCGAGATTGACCGCGCACTGACAAGCGCATCGAATGATGATCTTGACGTATATGACTTTGCCGTGTTTGACAACGCGACCGACGCGCTCGGCAATGCGATCACCCTGGCTGAAATCGTGGCCGTGATTGTACGCAACCAGACAACCAGTGCTGGCAATCTTGTGTTGGGTGGCAATGGCACAACGGCCGCGTGGAATTCAGTCTTTAGCGCCTCGGACACCGCGACGATCACGTTGCATCCTGGCGGCATCTTCCTGGTAGCTGCGCCAGATGATCCGGCCTATGCGGTGGCGGACACGAGCAATCATCTACTACGGGTCAATGCCAGTGGTGGCAACATCACCTACGATATCGGCATCCTGGGGAGGTCGGCATGAGCCTGACGTTTGAGCAACTGAAGGCAAGCAAGCCGATGTCCGTGACGGTTGAGGTGCCGGACTGGGGCGGGCAGGTGACGCTCAAGAAGTGGTCGGCGATGGACAAGCTGCGGTTCCTGGAATACCAAGAGAAGTTCGAGAAGAACGCCGACAACCAGATCGTCCACACCAAAGACGCAATGGACGCCAGTGCGGAAATGCTGGCCATGTCGATCATCGATATCGAAGGCAACTTAGCATTTGACAGTGACGATGCACGAGAGTTCTTGAGAACTGAAGACCCACGAATTGTGCAACCGCTCGTCGATGCCGTTATTACGCTCAACAGGTTAGGTGTCACGCTAGAGGGTGACCTGGACTCCGCCAAAAAAAACTGACGGACTCTGCTCTATGGGAATTTTCGTTCACGCTCTGTGAGCATCTGAAATTCCCGCACCCTGACTACCTGCTAGAACTGCTGTCCTGGGAACAGTTGATAGATTGGTGGGCGCGATATGAGATTGAGCCGTGGGGTGAGAACCGGAAAGATCAGCGCCAGATGGTGCTCATGCAGGCCATTTGGCAGCCGCATTTACCACCTCACAAACAAGGTGGTTTCCCGAATCCAGTGTATCCGTACTTCGCGAAAGAGACAGTTGATGGAGCGGCCACAGAAGCGGCGATACACGGCATGCGTGACAGGTTGGAGGAGTTGAGACGTGGCCAAGAAAACCGTAAGCAGCATCAACATCAGGATCGGGGCGAGTAGCGGCCAGCTGAAACGCGACATGGCCGTGAACAAGGCATCCGTCAGCGGGTTCGCTAGTTCGGCTGTCAATCGTCTCGGTGGTGTTGTTAGTGGTCTTCTCGCGATGGCCGCAGCAACGGCAGCGGCTACGCTCAGCATCCGAGGACTGGTGACCGCGTTCGGCGAGATCGACAAGACCGCCAAGGTTGCTGCCAAACTAGGATTGGCAACAGAAGAGTTGGTTGCACTACGTCACGCCTCCGAGCTATCGGGTGTCGGTGCCGATACGCTCGACATGGCGTTACAGCGGATGACGCGGAGGATTGCGGAAGCTGCAGCCGGTACTGGCGAAGCTGTAAAGGCTCTAGAAGAATTGGGGCTATCGGCGAAGGAACTGCGAGACGCCGGACCAGCTGAAGCATTCAAACGAATTGCAGAGGCGATGGCGGGTGTCGCTGGTCCAGCGGACAAACTTCGCCTGGCGTTCAAATTGTTCGATAGTGAAGGTGCTGCGCTCGTCAATACGCTCGCTATGGGTCGATCGGGTCTGGAGGCTGTCGAGCGTGAGGTTAAGGAGCTCGGTGTCGCGTTCAGTGCGGTCGACGCTGCCAAGGTGGAGGCCGCCAACGATGCCATCTTACGCATGCAGACAGCCTTCAAGGGTGTCACAACGGAACTGGCAATCGCGTTTGCACCGGCCGTGGAGGCAACCGCTAAGGCCATCCAGGACCTGCTCGTCTGGATGCGTAGCATTAATCTGGAGACCGTCAGGACTACCGCCAAGGTAGCAGCATTCGCGGTATCGTTTGCTGCCGTGATCAATATCATACCCAGGATGGTAGCTGGAATCCGGTCTGTCATAGTGGCCATTAAGGCGATGACCACGGCCAGCACGATTGCCCAGGCATTATCGGGACCGACAGGATGGGCGACACTGGCGGCCGGCATTGCAATCGCTGCTGGGGCGGCTGTCGCGGTGGACAAGGCGTTTGACAGTCTATCTGGCAGCATGGCTGCGGCCACAGACAAGTCGAAGGCTGCTGTAGCTGACGTGCGGGCAGACCTGGACGCGTTAGCTGATACGGCTGCTGCGGTGGGCGGTGGGGCTGCGACGAGACGCGGCCCCATTTCCGTAGGGGCTGCTGTCGTAGGCACCACAGCCGGTATCGCGACGCTTCGCACGGCCAACGATCAATTACGAGCAAGCAAGGAGGCGGCTCTAGCTGAGACTCGCACGCGTCTGTTGAAGGACATCAAGACAGACATAGCAGACATCCGCCGCAGTTCAGCGAGCGGACCCACAGTCACCACTCATCGGATATTGTAAATGCCATTCTCCAAACCGCCTGTGTTGCACTGGAACGGGGCCAGCGGTGTCTGGTCGCGATCGTCGGGTCATCAATACACTGCCCAGTGGCGGGTGTTCATGGACGATGCGAACGCTCAGGCGAAGTCGGTGCTAGAAGAGTTTGAGAGTACGATCATCCCATTCGACACCCCATACGACTATGCAGCTGATACTGCCGACCCGTTGGCAATGTCCCAGGACTATCGAGCCACGAGAGACTTGGGCAGTACCGACGTGTGGAACGTGGTAGTTGAATACGGGCCGTGTGATGACTCGATGGGCATCAAGGAGGACGGAACGCCAACCGATGACCCCACAGAGTTTCGAACTGATGTCGGGTGGCAGACCGTCCAGTACACCCGACCAGTCGAGAAGTCCACCTTCAAGGGCGGGTTCACTGGTGTAGCATTGTCGAAAGTCCCGATCGACACCAAAACGATGCCGATGAACTCGGCAATGGT
>JAAOEI010000737.1_pt1 | contig 12353 bp, 14 predicted proteins | sample 7059261 | NCBI WGS metagenome assembly JAAOEI01 (sample SAMN14008812, study PRJNA610033) | viral metagenome | isolation source: viral particles filtered from seawater | place: China: Hangzhou Bay, Yangshan Deep Water Harbour | collected 2017-10-31
GTAAAAGAGATAGAATCTAAAGTTGGCCTATTTAATTGGCGAACAAAACACCACACACATCCAAAATATAAAGGTTTTGGTTTAACTTATAATCCTACTTTCTTTGATAAAAATGAAAGTAGATATAGTCAAGTTTGGGGCTCGCCTTTACTAGAACAATATTATGGTGCAGAAAAAGGCACAGGCGACCATAAACAAATGAAAGATACTTATTATGATACTTTCGGTTTCAGAATGATAGATGAAACAATACAAGAACATCTTGGTTTCTTTTTAGATAGATTTAATTTTCATATATCAAGAAGTAGAGTAGCATATATTTTTGGTTATGGCGAAGAACCAAATAAAGATAAAGGGTGGCACGTTGACGAGCCTACTTGCCAATTATTAAGAATTAATATACCATTACAAACAAGTGATGAATATGTTATGCAATGGTCAGGAAACACATACGAGTTAGAAGTTGGTAAAGTTTATTTGTGGAACACACGAATGCCACATAGACCGACAATGATAAGAAAAGTTGAAATGAAAGAACCAAGAATCAATATTGTACTTGGCCTTACTCCTTGGTTGTCTTTCAACCGGAGCACCGATAATTATACAGCGAATCAGTATTTTGGCAAGCCTGTAAGTGAAATAGTAAAAGAAAAATTATTTGTAAAATGAACATAACTAGAGAAAAAGTTTTTACAGATTTAGTCTGTGTTGAAAAAGTAGGAAAACTATCTGCTGAAGAACAATTAAAATTAGCAGAAACAATAGGTGAAGTAGAAAAGCCTGACCTTAATAATCCTAGACATAAAGAATTGTTTGATAAATGGGGTGGTGTACCAGGTGTAGTAAAGGTTACAGAGGGTGGATTATTTGGCCATAAAGAAGTTTTAGATTGGCACGCCAATAAACCTAGTGAAGAAAATAGATGTTCAATAGTTTGGATATATGCAGTAAAAGGAAGTAAAGGTAGTATTACAAGTTGGATTGATAATAAAAAAGCATATGAAGATTTACCAGATGAAATAAAAGCACATTGTCATAATGTAAGATTCACCTGTGGTTTTAAAGCAGGTGGTTATACAAATGACCCTACATTTAAAGAACATCATAATAAAGATAATGTTCATAGATTAGTTTATACAAATGAATATGGTCAAAAAGGATTATACTTTCCTTTTTTACAAATAATTGAAGGTATACCAGATGATTTATTTAATTATTTAAAGAAACACATATTACAAGATAAGTATAGATACGACCATCATTGGGAAGATGGCGATTTAGTTGTAAGTGAACAATGGTTAACAATACACAAACGACACGCCTTTGATAAGATGAACGAAAGATTAATGAATAGAATAGCAATAAGATGAAACCAGAAAATAACATATATCCTATATTAAGTGTACAGACAACATATCAATGTAATATGGCCTGTGCTAATTGTTATCTTGGTGATATGTTAAATAATCCAAAATTTCCAGATGTAGATGTAAAGAAGTTTGAAGATGTAATTAAAAGATTACCAAATAAAACACATATTAGATTTATTGGTGCAGAACCAACTTTAAATGATGACTTATTTGAGTTAATATGGATTACTAGAAAATATAAACATAGACCTAATATGCTAACAAACGGACTAAAGTTAGCTGATGAGAGTTATGTAAAAGGTTTGAAAAAATCTGGTATGACTTGGATTGGTTTAAGTATGAATGGTGGTTTAGATGATGAAGTATATAAAAGATTTGATAATGGTAAATATGCAAAACTAAAAATGAGAGCCCTAGAAAATTGTATTAAGAATAATCTAGTGCCTCACGTTAATGTAATTATTGACCCCTCAAATATTCACATACTACAACCATTAATATCACACATAATAGCTCTATGTGAAAAATATAATAGAAAGATAGGACCACATTTTCCTATAATGATACGAGTTAAGTCAATAGGTAAAATGGGTAATTTTTTAGATTCATATACTTTTACAATATATGAAATGATAAACTTAATGAGAAATATGTTAGGTGATATAGTACCTAACTTTACCATTGATGGTGTAAAAGAAACTAATACTTGTACCTTTGATTTTAAAACCTCTATGGGCAAGATGTATGGTAAGATAACTGATTGGTCAGTAGATGATGATGGTCTACCATTGACAAATAGTAAAAGAAGAGGTATAATAACAGACGATTATCAAATAGAACCATTTTTTGATTATTATGGAAAAATAGATGAGACACAACAACCTAGATTGGAACAACCGAAGCGTTTACCCATTGCTACAAAACGAGGTGGACTTGACGGTACTAGAAAACGTACCTTGTAGCCAAGTAGAAATTTGGAATTTTTTAGAGAACGCATTTAGACCGGCGCCACAGGATCCTTTTGACCAAATGTTTGTCAATATAGTAAGTGATGAACGAGCATTAGCAAAAGAAAATTTAAAAGGCAATACTGAATTAGAATGGCATATAGATAAAGGTTATTCAAAAAATCCACCAGAGTATGTTGCTTTATATTCAGTTGACATTGATGAAAATGCTGGTAACACTTTATTTGTATCAAGTAGAATACTTGAAGAGATACCTGATTATTATAGAAAACATAAAGACGATAAAGTTCAGTTTGATATGGACAGATTTATTCACGATAAACAATATGGTTATCATTTTAGAAGTGAAGCTGAAAGAAGATTGTTTAGAAGAAAGTATAGAAAAGTTGAACACGATTTAGTTCAAGGCGATAGTCAAGGTGTGTACTTATATTATTGTGAAGCTTATAATGATTTACCTGAAATGCAAATGATTAAAGATAAACTTTATAATCCTGAAAGAATACATAGACACAAATGGCAAAAAGGCCAACTTTTGATTTATAATAATAAAGCCACAAATCATAAAAGAGAAAATGGTGGTAGTAAGAGGCATTTATGGAAGATTGCGTTGTACGAGAGATAAAAGAATTTAATAAACTATCAGGCCTTTTTATATTAGCAAGTTCTTTACCACACGAAAATTCTAAAAACTATACTATTGAACAAATGCAAAAAAGATGGTCAAACTATCTAATGTTTAATGTATTAGAATATAAAGGTATGCCAATTAGTTTTAGTGGTGTATATAAGTATAGTGATAATTTAGTTAGAGTTGTAGATAGATTATTTACATTGCCTGAATACAGACAAAAGTTTATGACAAAAGATATTGTAGAGAAGATTAGACCGGCTGCCGATTACTTTATACCATATCAAACTAAATGGGCAAAGGCAAGAGGTTTTGATTGTTTCTTTTCAATACAAACATCAAAGAAAAGAAACTCTTTAAAACGATTAACAAAATTGGTTGATGATTTAGGATATAGGACATTACCTGGATTATATCAAACTAGTTCAAACTCAATTACTGGTTGGCAAAATGTATCTGCCACCACCGATAATATTCAATTACCTAATAAGTCTATACACTAGGCTCAGACTCAGATTCGATATAAGTTTCAGATATATTATTATTAGTTTTGAAATCACTTTTTATAGTAGTAAATTCTTCTTGACTATCACAAAAGGCTTTAAAAGTATCGTAATTCTCTTTTGTGTCAAAACCAATCTTAACTTTTTGAGTTAAAGCGTCTTCACTATAACGAATTGAATAATGAGTAATTTTTCCAGCGTTTTCATATTCTACAATCTTAGCACCTATTACAGATTCAGTTTTAATTTCTCCTAGAGTACGTCTGATATAGAATGGTGTATCTACACTTTGTCTAGTATATGTATTGAGTATCCAATATGCCATAAATTTTCTCCTATTATAGCTTTATTTATAATATAAATAATAGGGTAAGAAGGAGAATTGAAATGATTACAATTGATGGTAAAGACTATGACGAGACTAAATTTAGTCCCGAATTACAGAATTATTTAGTAGTAAGACAAGAAATTCAAGTGAACAAAACTAGATTGACACTAGAAATTGAGAAGATTGACGTTTTGACTAAACACTATAATTCAAAAATCGTAGAATTACTTAAAAAAGAACAAGAACAAGTAGATAAAATAGAAGAGAAAAAGTAGATGGCAGCCATAGCTAATTTAACAATAGACCAAGGTGCTACGTTCACCTCGGATGTAACCGTTAAAGACGCAAACGGTAACCCATTTAATCTTGCAGGATACACAGCAAGAGCCAAATTAGCCAAAGGCTTCGCCTCTACAAGAACACGTCAAGATTTCACAACTACTATCGCTTCAGACGCAGCTTCTGGAGTGGTAACCCTATCCCTATCGGCAACACAAACAGCAGCTCTTGAAGATACTAGGTACGTATATGACCTAGAAATTCAGACTGGAGATGTGGTGACAAGAGTAATAGAAGGTGTCATAAGCGTAAGACCTCAGGTAACTACTTAAAATTCTAGTTCATTTTTGTTATAAATATAGTAAAGAGAGGGAGTTTTATGCCTGATATTACAGCAAAAATTAACGTAAATACAAGTGCCGGTCCAAAAAAAGTTTCAGTAACCTTACCCTCGGCTCAGGCAGCTGGGAACAGCACTTTACAATTAAAATTATTAGGTGACGTTGACACAACAGAATTAGATGATGGTGCTTTATTACAATACAGAGCTTCTGATGGAAAATTTGTAACCAGAACAGAAATAGTAACCACAACAGGAACGCTCTTATTTAATTGTGGTAACTTTTAGGAATAAGATATGGCAACTATAATTCAGATAAAACGAAGTTCATCAGCTTCAGCACCGTCAACGCTAAAACAAGGTGAATTAGCCTTAACATACGGTTCAGGTACACAGGCAAATAACGGTGATAGATTATTCATAGGTACTGGTTCGGTAGACTTAAACGGTGACGCAACTAGTATTGATATTATCGGCGGTAAATATTTTGCCGACCTTAACGACCACGCTCACGGTACGTTAACAGCAAACTCAACAATCATTGTTGACTCAAACAAAGCAATAGACGAATTCATTGTTGGTAATTCAGCAACAATCGGTGGTACAATTAAGTTTAACGAGGGTACTAATAACGGTTCAAACTTTGTTGCCTTAAAAGCACCGAATAGTACAACAGCTTCAACTACATTTACACTACCAAACGGAGACGGTACAGCAGGTCAGTTTATGAAAACTGACGGTTCAGGTAACCTATCTTTTGAAACAATCTTTTCAAACATTGATTTAGCAGGTGATGTAGGTACAGACACTTATAATACAAATGAGACTTTGACATTTACAGGTGGTACTGGTTTAGATTCAGAAATTACAAACAATCAGGTTACATTTAATATTACAAACTCTGGTGTTGACACGAATCAAATAGCTGATGACGCAGTTACCAATGCTAAGTTATCAACAAATGGTGAAACTATTTTAGGTAACTCAACATTAACTTTAGGTGCAACAACAACTGACATTGGTGGTTTAACTTCATTAGTTGTTGATGATATTACAATTAATGGTCAAACATTATCAACAGGTTCAGCAAACAAAGACATTAATATCAATCCACACGGAACAGGTACGGTAAAAGTTCCAGCAGGTTACGAAGATAGAAGTGGTTTTGATAGTCAATCATTAGCAAACAAAGCATACGTTGACCAAGTTGCTCAAGGTTTAGATACTAAACCATCTTGTAGAGCAGGTACTACTGCTGACTTATCAGCAACTTACTCAAATGGTAGTTCAGGTGTTGGTGCAACATTAACAGCAAGTTCAAACGGTGCAATCGTAGTTGATGGTATATCATTATCAGTTAACGACAGAGTTTTAGTTAAAGACCAATCAACAGGTAGTGAAAACGGTATTTACGTAGTATCAACTCAAGGTGATGGCTCAACTGCTTTCGTATTAACAAGAGCAACTCCTGAAGACCAACCATCAGAATTATCAGGTGGCGCTTTCGTATTTGTTGAAGAAGGTACTACTCAAGCAAATAACGGTTATGTGTTTACACACACAGGTGCTCCAACTTTTGGTACAACAAATTTAGATGTAGCACAATTCTCTGGTGCAGGTCAAATTGACGCCGGTGCAGCTTTAAGTAAATCAGGTAATAGACTTGATGTTGAAGTAGATGACTCTTCAATTGAAGTAGCTACAGACGCATTAAGAGTTAAAGCATTAGGTATTACAGACTCTATGTTAGCAGGTAATATCTCATCTAGCAAATTAACTGACCCATTATATTTTACAGACGAATCTTCAACGCAAGGTAACGTAAGATTAGGTGGTGTTTTAGAGTTCTTAGCAGGTGAGGGTATGAACACAACTGCTTCAGGTAATACTTTAACAATTGCAGGTGAATTAGCAAGTACATCAAATATTGGTGTTGCTAAATTTACTTCAGATAACTTTTCGGTAACTTCAGGTGAAGTAGAAATTTCAACGGTAGACGGAGGAACATTCTAGTGTTTAAAGTTATTAAGAAGTTTTTTGATAGTGTTGTTAAATCATATATGCCTGAAGAAAAGCCTAAAAAGAAGGCTATTCATCTTGCAGATTTAGAATACAAAACAAAAAAAGAATTAGAAATTATCGGTAGAAAAATCGGTATAGAATTAGATAGAAGATTAACTAAACAAAAATTAATTAATAGAATAAAATATAAGGTTAGAAATAAAAGATAATGTCAACCGTAATTAAACCAAAACGTTCATTTACTCCATTAGCTATACCGGCTTCATCAGCACTTGAAATCGGCGAATTGGCTATGAACGCCTCTGATGGTAAGTTTTATACAAAACTACAAAACGGTACCGTCAAAGAGTTAGGTGGTGCTGGTTCTGTAATTTTACAAGACGTTACCACTAACGGTAATATTACTACAAACGATATTATACTTAACGGTTCAGACTTAATATTTGAAGGACTATTAGAAAACGCTTTTGAAACAACTTTAAAAGTTGTTGAACCAACAGCTGATAATATTATTAGATTACCAAACGTATCTGGTGATGTTATCACAACTGGAAATTTAACGAAAGACGGTACTACAACTGGTGACCCATTGACTGGTGAAGGTGACGCCATTGCTTTTGCGATTGCTTTAGGAGGATAATATGGCTTCAACATTTAAAAATGCAGGTATACAATGTGGACTAGTAGATGACGCAACAGCTGATGTTTACACAGCACCAAATAATGCTAGAGCCGTTTTACACGCAGTTAACGTTTCTAATACGGCAGCCCTCTCTGCCGAAAAGGTTACAATCAAAGTAACCGTTGATGGTGGTACAACTTTTAGAAGTGTATTGACAAATGGTGAGGTTCCACCATCTGATACATTGCAGTTAGATAAGCCAATTAACCTTGAACCTAATGACAAAATTAGAATATTTGGCACATCTAATACTCTGGAATGTTTTTTGTCAATTTTAGAATTAACATAATAAACTTTTATAAATATACATAGGATTTAAGTTAGGAGAACATATAAATGTCTTTAGTCGTAAATAAACAATATGTAGCCAAAGACGCAAACGGCAAAACGATTACGGCTGATTATAGTTTTCACGCTTTAAGCAGAGACGCTACAGGACTTCTAACATACACTAAAGTTAACTGGTTTGAAAATAGTAATATTGCAATGGATAATGGACAAGGTCTTGCTTACGCTTCAGTAGGTGACTTTCAGGTGAATGAATTGACAAAAGCTAGTGGGTCATATCCAGTAGGAACAAACATTAACGAGATTCCTATTGATTATAGTTCAAGTGATGAACCAAGAGACCCGAATACTAAAAACAGAAAGTATGAACAACATACTTTTGATGAGAACAATGCTAGATACTTTATGGACGCAGACGGTAATTTAGTATTAAGAATTAATAACTCTTATCAGTATGCTAGTTCGCAAGATGGCGAAACAAGAAACTGGCAAGGTTAAAAAAATATAGGGAAGAAAAATGGCAGATTTTGTACTAGGTAGACTAAAGTTTCACTTCAAAGGTTCTTGGACTACTTCAACGGCTTATATTAAAGATGACGTGGTCACTTATGGTGGTAATTCATTTGTTTGTCTAGTCAACCACACAGCAGCCGCAGATTTTTATACAGATTTAAACCACGCAACAGCTAAATGGCAATTAATGGTAGGCGGTATCGCTTACAGAGGTAATTGGACAGCTTCAACTCTTTACAGAGTAGATGACATTGTTACCTACGGTGGTTCAACATATAGATGTAATACAGGTCACACAGGACAAGCTGACTTGTATGATGACGAAACTAAATGGACTAAATTTACACCAGGATTTAAATACAGAGGCAATCACGTCTCTGGAATGGATTTAAGAAATGACGATATTGTAAAATATGGTGCTAACCTTTGGATAACAACGGTACACCACACTACAACATCCGATATAATGAATGAACAATGTTTTGAATTGTTTGTTGAAGGTTTACAATTTGAAGATTCTTGGGGCTCATCATCTTATTACCAAGCAGGTGATATTGTAACCTACGGTGGTTATCAATACGTTGCAGAGAGAACAAATAACAACGTTGTTCCTTACAACAACTCTGCTGACTGGAAATTATTATCAACAGGTTTCACAAATAAAGGTACTTGGTCAAGTGCAACAGCATACCGAACAGGTGACGCAGTTAACCACGGTGGTCACTACTACGTGGCTAAAATTGATGGTACAAACCAAGAACCAACAGGTACTACTGATACATATTGGGATTTAGTAGTAGAAGGAATTTTCTGGAGAAGCAATTGGGCAAGTGGTACAGCATATAAAATAGGTGACGCAGTTAGTTATGGTTCATCTTCTTACAGGTCAATAACAAATCATACAGCGTCAGCGTTAAACAGACCAGATGTTTCAGGACAAACATCTTGGTCATTACTTGCTGAAGGTGATTCAAACGCAACACTAACTACAAGAGGTGATATTCTTACAAGAGACGCAACTCAACGAGTTAGATTGCCAATTGGTTCAGCAGGTCAATTTTTAAAATCAGATGGTACAGACTTACAATGGGCATATCCAAATGTGGGTAATAAAGTTTATTATGTATCAACACTAGGTACAGATAATACAGATACAGGTAGAGGTTCATCTCCTGAATTACCTTGGAGAACAATTAAATATGCTTGTACTCAATTAGCTTCAGACACTACAAACTTTAAAACAATTAAAGTTGAAACAGGAACATATACAGAGCAATTGCCTATTAAAGTTCCGAGAAAAACTGCTATTATCGGTGATAACTTACGAAGTGTTACCGTTTCTCCAGACACTACAACAAACAATGGTGCTGGTGCAGGTATTTCAAGTGATAACTCTACACCAAATAATAGACAAACAATGTTTTATCTAAATGACTCTTGTACTTTATCAGGTATGACATTTAGTGGTATGACAGGTCAATTAGCAAGTTCAGCTAGCTCAGATGGTCTAACAAGATTAACTGAAGGCACAGGTGCAAATGCTTCAGGTACGGTTGTTTCATTGGATCCAGGTACTGGTCCGTCAGACACTTCAGTTCACATTGTTGCAAGGTCACCTTTCGTACAAAACTGCTCATCAATTGGTTCAAGAGCAACAGGTATTAAAATTGATGGTACTTTACACAACGCAGGTTTCAAATCAATTCTTGCAAACGACTTTACGCAAGTTCTTGATGGTGGTATCGGTTGTTGGGCAAAAGGTGGTTCAAAATCAGAATTAGTATCAGTATTTACTTATTACTGCCACGTTGGTTATCTTGCTGACTCAGGTTCAGTTATTCGTTCACTAAACTCAAACAACTCATACGGTGAAAAAGGTTCAGTTGCTTCAGGTGTTGACGCAAACGAAACTCCTTTATCAACAACGGTAACTACAAGAGATAACGAAGCAGTTATCGGTAGAGCATTAGTATCAAACGCTGGTGTTTACAGATTAGAACAAGAATACGCAGGTGAATCTTACACATCTGCTACAGAAACAATTACAGGTTCAGGCGCAAATGCTAACTTCACAGCTGACTTTGCTGATGGAGCAGTTAAACACATTGATACAACAACTAACGGTGCAGGTCACTTTACTACCGTTGGTGTTGCTCAAGGTGGTTCAACAACTACAATTAAATTAGCTGCCTCTGATACTCAAGCAAACAACTTCTATAATGGTATGAGAATTACAATTACAGATGGTACAGGTTCAGGTCAAACTGGTTATGTTGGTACATACACAGCGGCAACTAAAACTGCTACAATGTTTAAAGAAGACGGTTCAGCAGGTTTTGACGTATTTGGTCCAACAAGTGTTGCAGTTGCTCCTAACGCAACTTCAAGTTATGAAATTGAACCAAGAGTTACCATTTCAGGTGGTGGTTCTCCAACAAGAAATGCATTAGCAAGAGTTGTAATTGAAAATCAAAAAATTAAAAAATTCTTAATACTTGACGGTGGTGCAGGTTATTCATCAGCTCCTTCGGTATCGGTGACTGACCCTAACGCAACAACATTAGGAACAGGTACAGCTTCAATAGGTGACGGTGTAATTTCAAGATGGACTTATGCAGCTGCAGGTTCAGGATACAAACAAGAAAATACAGCGGGTACCGTAAGTGGTGATGGTTTTGCTGATATTTTACCAGTAGGTGCAACCGTTAAAACTTCAGGTTTATCAAGTACACCAAAAGCTGGTTCAAGTATTGTATTCTCAAACGCTTCAAGTGTAAGTTATATTATCGTAACCGTGTTATCACACGTAAACGGTGGTATTACAAATTTAGAAGTGTCTCCAAATATTACAAAAGCAAATGCTCCAACACACGGAACAACTGCTACAATTAGAGAAAATTATTCTAACATAAGATTAACAGGTCACGACTTCCTAGATATTGGTACAGGTGGTATTGCAACTACAAACTATCCTGACTTAAATGGTTATACACAACAACCTGACCAAGCAGATGAAGTTAATGATTTAGATAGAGGTAGAGTATTCTATACTTCAACCGACCAAGATGGTAACTTTAGAGTTGGTGAATTGTTTAGAGTAGAACAATCAACTGGTAAGGCAACATTGAACGCAGAAGCCTTTGACCTTTCTGGTTTGAGACAATTATCTCTAGGTTCTGTTGCATTAGGTAATTTTGGTGCAACAATTTCAGAATTCTCAACAGACGGTACTTTAGGTGATAACTCTGATAGTGCTCTTGTTACCGAGAAGGCAATTAGGACTTTCGTTGAAACACAACTAGGTGGTGGTAATAACAACTTAACGGTTAACTCTGCTGTGATTGGTGAAATTACAATTACAGGTTCAAATATTTCAGCTTCAGCAGGAAATACGGTTAACTTTACAACTATACCAACAACTAGTATCGCTCCAACGGCTAGTACACATTTAGTTAACAAAAATTATGTTGACGAAAATATAACACCTAATTTACAAACACTATCTTTTGATAGAGATACAGGTGCTGTAAATAGAAAAGTGGTAACTAATTTTAATGCTACAACTCAATATGAAGATACATTATATAATGCAGCTGAACAAAATATAGGTTTTGAAATTATAAATGGTACAATGAAGATTGAAATTGACAAAGCAGGTAATTTAGTTTATAGAACAACAGGAGATACAGAATCAGCTTCTGAAACTCCAAGTAATCAATAATGAGGCATAAATAGGATTAAACAATGGCAATTACTAAAACAAAAATCGGAAATTTATGGTTTAATTATCGTGGCGATTACGATAATACAGCAACCTATAATAAAGATGATATTGTTATTTGGAACAATACAGATTATCTAAACATAAGAGAAGCTGCAATTAGTGGTAGAAGACCTGAGCAGAATACTCAATACTATTACAATATTGAAACTACAACTGACCCAAGCGACTCAACTACAAAATTTCAAATTGACGCAAATGAAACTTCAACTATTCGTTGGGCAGAACCTTTATACGTAAGAAGAGGTGATAAAATTGTTTTTCATCAAAACAATAATAACAATGACGACCAGCCGTTAGCTATTGCCACTACTGCTACAAGTCAAACTTCAAATTACTTAACTGAAGGTGTAACCTATTATCATAATGAGGAAGTTGTTTCTCAAGCAGATTACGTAACCACAGCAAAATTCAATACTAAAACTGCTAGAAAAGTTGTAGTAGAATTTACAAAAGATACTCCAGATGAAATTTGGTACTTCTCAGCAGGTACAGGTGGTGCAGCTTACGGTGCTAAAATCGTAGTTGCAGATTGGGATACTTGGAGACCTTTAAGAAACTCATTTAAATGGAGAGGTTTACACGATAACGAATTAAGAGACCCGGTAACTACTTACTATGAAAATGACATTGTTCAAGTTAGACACG
>JAAOEI010000738.1_pt1 | contig 12342 bp, 11 predicted proteins | sample 7059261 | NCBI WGS metagenome assembly JAAOEI01 (sample SAMN14008812, study PRJNA610033) | viral metagenome | isolation source: viral particles filtered from seawater | place: China: Hangzhou Bay, Yangshan Deep Water Harbour | collected 2017-10-31
GGCTGAGGGAGGCGGCACAAAATCTCACATGCGCAGTCTGCAAAATGGACATGCACCGGGCGCTGAAGGGGGCATAATGGATCTTTCATTCTGGATCGTAGTGGGTATTGGGGCTGTGCTGTTCATGACGCTGTTGCTCAATCGGCATCAGCGCGGCGTCTCGCCGGGCATGTATCGTGCCTATTTCATCGTGGGAGGCTGTGGATTGTTTGCCGTGGTCCTGCTGCCGAATCTCTGGCTGCAAGGCCTGTTCGGCTGGCTGTTGGTGAATGCATTACGGGACCGTATGCTTGGAGCGCATTTGCCGCGCCTCGCCCCAATGATTGTCTGCCTCTTGTTAAGCGTACTCTTGCTCCCCTCCCTCTCAAAAGAACAGATTGTGCCGATGCTTGGCTTGATCGTGACAGGGGGAGTTATTCTTACCCTCCAGGCCATGCGTGACGGGTGGGCACGATGGAAGCGCAAAGGGTCTATTACGCTCCATGCGTTTCAGGAAAACGTGAACAACGTGCAAGCCATTGCCGTGGTCTGTACCAGTGCGGCCTGCGGATTGGCCTGGATGCAGTCGGCCTGGTGGATGGTGGCCGCAGGTGTGACAGGGGCTCCGATCTGGTTTACCGTTTGGAAGGACTGGCGGCGGGAACGCAGCGTGACGATGGGGCCGGTGATTTTAGCGGGTGTCGGCCTGATGGTGTTGCCGTTGGTCATCGGCTGGTGGGCGTTGTGGATGCTGCCGTTCGTGCTGATCGGACTGGCGTTTGCCGTGCTGCAAGCGCTGCGGCTGGAAAAGTGGTGGGATTCAGGCCGCATCCGGTGCTGGTACACCATGCTCCTGATGGGCTGGTGGCTCAACGGCTGGGCCACGCGGCTCTGCGGGCGCGGCTGGCAATCCTGGGTGAGCTATAACGACTTCATTATTGATGTGGCCCGCAAAACCAACCGCCAGCACATTGTCAATACGCGGTTTATGATGAGCACGGCGCATAATGAGTTCGTGCAGATGCTATTTGAACAGGGGGCGGTGGGGCTGCTACTCTTAGCGGGGTATGTGCTTACGGCGTTGTGGCAACTAAGCCACGGCGATGCGGCGGCGCAGGCCGTCTATATCACAGCGGTGGGCATGTGCGGGGTGGCCTGTACGCTGCATCCGTGGACCTGGACGCATGGCACGCTGTCAGAGGTGGATGAGAAAGGGAATCCGGTCAAGGATGGTGGCGGGATGAAGCTCTACACGATTGGATCTCCTGCGTTGAATTGGTTGGCGTTCATGATTGCACTATTGGTGGAGGGGGCGCGATGACCACACAGGAAGAGGAACTTCAGTGTCAGGCGAAACAGCTGGCCGAAAAGTACTTCCCAATTATCATCACCGCCGCTGGGCCGCTCGTGGATGCCCGCTATGAACCGTTTGTCTTGGATCTCATGGCGTTTGCGGATCGAATCACTAGAAAGGAGACAAGATGAAAACACTATGTGGGTTAGCACTCATGCTGTCGGCGTCCATCGTGGAGGCCCAGACCATCACCTGCCTGCCGATGGGGCAGTCTACGGCCTGCTATAACGGCCAAGGTGGCAGCACGATCATTACGCCGATGGGAAGCGGCTTCTACTCCTACGGCAACAACAACGGACAAATGGGCACGGTGTACATGCCACCTACTCCCCAGGTTCCTGCGCCAGTGTTTTCCCAACCATCCCCGCCCGTGCGGCGGTAGTGCCGGTCGATGGACCAGGCGTGGGTGTCTGTAGCAGCTTGTCCTGATAGCCTTTGGAGAGCACGCGGGAACGGGCTGGTTGGCGTATTAGCGGTAGCAAGCCGGTCGCTGCGCCTTCCACGCCTCCTGCGGCAGCGGCCCCGCCTGTGGCGAGAATAGCCGAGGCGGCGGCATCGGTCCCACTGACGCCTGAAGGAGGCACGCTGGCCGCTTCCCTGGCGACTCGCGGGAAGGCCTGCGCGAACTTGCCCACGATCTTCAATTCTCCGCTGAGGGGTCTGCCTTTATCCAGCATCCGTCCGATGACCGGCGCGGAAACGTTCCCATCAGCCACATTCAACGCCATTTCGACATCAGCGATACGGGCGCGGTGCTGTCTCGCCGCTTGAAGTTGCGTCAGGAGTTCGGGCTTGCCGACCGCCTTCGCAATCATGTCAATATCATCTTCGAGTGATTGCGCGTTCGCCGCTGAGGCCTTCGCCGCTTTGAGCACGCCGGGGTCAGGGTTGTTGTAGTAGGCCTTATAGAGCGCCGTCGTATCGGCTCTGGCTTGCTTGAGTTCTTCGCCTAGGTTCGCGCTGTGATAGCGAGGGAACCAGGGCAGATTGGTGGCGCTGGCCCGTAACGCTTCGACCTCTTGATAGGGTTGCTCCACCTTCTTCTTCAGCGTATCGAGCAAGGCGGGGGACAGCGGCGTCCCTTCCGGCAAGCCGAGTGCCTTGGCCGCCATGTTATTTGTAATCTCCTGATTGCGAACCACGGCTTCTTGGGCGATGGAGGCCTTACCTGCGATGGTTTCGAGCTTGCTGGACGGCTGCCGGACCTTCGACGGTTCAACCACATAGCCCACATTGCGTGCTTCCTTCAGCGTGAATTTGCCTTCCTCCGTCAATAGAGACTTCGGCGGTGCATTAAGATGACTCAACATAATGGGAGTTCCCATTCCTACAGCAATCGCTAATAGGTCGCTGCCAGTAGGGCCTAGAAAATCTTTTGTCAATTCTTTCGTTGTCTGTGCCGCGGCCCCACTTATACCTCCAACAACAGCCCCTTTCACTGCTCCAACCATACCGCCGCCAGGAACGGCAGCAGATGCAATAGCTGATTGAATAGCCATATCGACAATCCGCTGCGGCCCGGTCTGCGGATCATTCTCCGGCTTGACCAGACCTGCACCCTTGGCGATGTCCATTGGCGCATTCGCCTTCAGTTCAGGCTCCTGTGCGGCATCCTGCAATGATTGAAAGTGCCCGGCATAGGGAAGACTCGCCAGCCCTCGAGTGATAAGGTCCATAAGTGTGATCGGTGTATTGAGGAGATTGGCGGTTCCTTTCGCAGCGGAATTCTTCGCCACGGCTCCCATGCTGGGCTCAGGCGTTTTCGGCTCCTGCGCTGGTTCGCTGACGATGGGATCGCCCGCCCAGGCCGGTGCGGCCCCTTCCGGTGGCGGCGGGCTACCAGGTTGAATTGGTGGCGCAGGCGTATCAGTGACTAGCGGATCGTCCATCCATCCCATTACTTTTTCGTCCTCTTCTTCCCGTCAGGGCCGATATAGACAGTCCCAGGCGGGAGGGCTTGATATTCAGCATCGGACCTGACCACCGGCTCACCCGTGGCTGATTTGCGCGGCGGGAGGATAATGCGCGGGTCATAGGGAAACTGCGTGCCCTTCTTCTCCGCTCCCGACACTTCGTTATTGAACAATTCCACCTTATCGCGGATCGTGTCGCCGTAGGCGTCCAGGACGTTCGCCAAGGCGTTTGGGTCGGTGCCGAGCTTGCCGAGGGCGTCCCGCATCATCATCTGCTGCATCTCAGACGGTTGCGCGTCCATCTTCTTGAGGTTTTCCATGATGTTGAAGAAGATGCGCGTTCTGAGTTCTTCTGCTGATTTGACGCCTTCCGTATTGATCTTGGCCCCGATCCGCGCATTCAGGAACTTGGCCGCTTCTAACATGGATTCGCCGCCAGGACCCATAAAGCCCTTGGCCTGCGGGATGAGCGCCTTGGCTTCGTCGATGTTCCGCAACAGAATCGGCGCACTCTTGAGCTGGTCATAGGTGGCGCGGGTGGATTTCGTGAAGTCCTTCGCGGCTTCCTCACTGGCCTTCCCCGCCATATTCACTTCAACCATCGGCTTGTTCGGATCTTTCAGCACACCAAGAATATCTGACGGCTTGACGCCGTACTTGGCCGCAATCGGTCCGGCCTGCTTCGGGTCGCCCATCGCCAGCAATTCACGTTCAGCCGAGGCCTGGTTGATCTCCTTGCGGCTTTTCATCACTGGCTCGACGATCTCCATAAACTGCTTCGGGTCCGCGCCGTCAAAGAACTTGGCGTTCTGCGTGTACCACGTTTCCGGGTTCGTTTTGAACCCGTTCGCGGCAGCTTCAGCCAGGAACGTCGAGGCCATGGTGCCATTTTGTTGAGCCTGTTCCAGCTTCCGGTCTCCTGAGGTGATGCGGGCCTGTGACAGCTTCGCAAAGCGCGTGAGCCGTTCGCGGGCCGATTCAATCACCGCCTTGTTCTTCTCCACTTGCTGTTCAAGCATCGCGAGTTCTTGCTTGCGCTTCGGGATCAGTGCTTGCGCCGATTGCCGCGCTTCAGGACTTTCGCCTACCTTCGCGTCAATCTCTAACGCCCGAATCTCGTTGCGCTTCATCGCCACATCCACGTCAGATGAAAGTCCTAGCGTGGCGTTCATTTGTTCATAGGTGTCCGCTTGCTGCTGGTAGAAGTCTCTCCGCTTGGAGAGCGTCACGCGGTCCACGCCAGGGCGACTCATCTGCTTGTTCAATTCTTGAACAGTGGCACGGGCTGACTCGGCCCCCTTGCCGAGTTCTTGGCGGATCGGCGCAATCATCTCTTCCCAGTCCTGTACGACAGTTTCCGTGGCCGTCTTGAGTTGATCCAGGGATGATTGACGCTCTTCATAGGAGGAGGCGGGCATCGTAGCCCCGTGATTCTCCACGATGGAGAGCGCATCTTGTGCGGCGGCTTCGTAGGTGCCGATGCGTTCCTTGCCTGATTCCAGCACGGCCTGTACCTGCTTAATGGCCCCAAGCTGGACATTCGTATCTTGCAAGTCCTGCTGATACCGTTTCAGTTCGTTGACCTTGGCCCCTTCGCTAAAAAACGCCAGTTTTTCCGGCTGGCCGTTCAAGACGTAATGGGCATCAAGTCTGTTTCTGTCTTGCGGACTCAGACCGTCAAGCCCTTTCTCCTGAATGGCCTTGGAGATCAGCGGTAAGAGCATGGTTTTCGGATCAACCGCCGTTGCGGCCTGCTTCGCCAGTTCAGCGGGAGCCAGTCGCAACGCAGAGGCGTACTTTTCGCGCTCCTGGCGGCGCAATTCTTCATCTTGCACCACGATCTTATCCGCCTCAATCTGTTGCTGTAGCCGTTCAGCCGATCCATAGATCTTGGTAAAGGCTTCCAGCTTTTGCGCGGCCTCTGGATCGTCCGGTGTGATGCTATTGAATAGCGCCAAGCGTCCCCGCGCCTCCTGTGTGCGCCCCATCGCTTCCGGCCCGCCTTCCACTGACGGCACCTGCGATTCGGCCACTTGCTGGACTTTCTGCTCTTGGAGTTGCCGCTGTGCGTCCATCACCATCGGGCGCTTAGATGGATCGACAAAGCGCGGATTTGAGGAGAACAGCTCAATCGTGGAGCTCCACCGATCCAACGGCTTACCATCGTTCACATCCTTCTCAAGATCGTTCAAGATGGTACGATAGGGCTGTAACCCCTCTGCGGTAATCTCGCCTTGGATGCCGAGCTTTTTGGCGCGACGATTGGCAATCTGCAACTGGGCATCGAGCGGGAGCCAGTCTTGATTGAGCGCCGTCATGTCCTGATTGAATTCATGCTGCTCTTGAGCGGCAGCGGCCTGTTGCTGTTGCAACGACAGCCGTGCTTGCTCCATGGCCAGTTGTTCCCGCTGCATAGCTTCCTGTTCAGGGCTTACCCCAGTGCCACGCGCATGAAGCTGTTGCAGGACTGCCTGATTGACGAAATCAGCCATGTTATCTCCCGGCGGTCAATGGGTTGAAGTTCATTGCAGGAGCGCCACTGGCGGGCGTGCCAAACGTCTTGGCCGCATCATAGGCCGTATGCCACAGCTCGTCCCCAGCCACGCCGATACTCGTCAATTCATTGGATAGCGCCTGCCCCTTCCGTATTTCCATGCCAGCCGCTTGCGTCGAGAACCCGAGCGCCGTCTGTAGGATCTGATTGGAGAGATTCTGGCCTTGTAATCCAACCTGGCTTGAAATGCTGCCGAGATTGGTCAATTGGTTGGCTCCTGCCGCCATGCCTCCGTAGATCAGTCGGAGCTTGGCGGCACGCCGATCAAAGTTGCGCTGGTTCGCATCCGCCACCACGCGGCGCAAGAGTTCTGTTTGTCCAAAGGCTGCCGCCCCTGAGCGCAAGTTGCCCGTACCGACCATCTGCTCATTGAGCAATCGCGCGGCGTCCTTATAGGCGATTTCATCCGCTGCCGTGAGCCCTTGTCCGACCTCCATCTGTGCGGCTTGTTCCATCAAGTACCGCTGCGAGGCATCCACGGATTCGCCCGCCTGCGTGAGATAGCGCCCGCCCTGCTCGACGAACGGCTTGAACATCGTTGACAGTTCCGTTGAGCGGGCCATGGCCTGTTCTTTCGCCTGATTCAGCAAGCGCAACGCCTCTTTCGCCGCTCTCTTTTCCTGCACCGCCCCAAAGATTCCGGCAATGGCCGTTGCGGGGAAATTGCTTGTCAATCCCATGCCGCCCTCCTACAGATTCGTCAGCAGTCCATTGACTGCTGTTTTGAGATTCGCCAACATCGCCTGTTCATTCGCCGTATAGGCCGCGCCCGCCGTTTCGCTCACGCTGTCCAAATCGTTGATTGCATCACGGTCGATCTCCTTCACGGTGTCAACCAGATCGTCAAGGAAATTCTGCACTTCGACATTCGGCTGACTGACGGCTTGCATCGCCTGATAGACCTGGCGCATCCAGTCATTGAGGGCTGGGTTATCGGTCTGCGGCGGCTCAGGGATGGCGACCTGCGGCGCAAGAACCGGCGCATTGTGCCAGCTAAGACGGCTCATTAGTCGTATCCCACTCCACTACGTGCATAACTTTTCAACAACCCTCCGAGCGCAGCTTGCATTGGCGTTAATTGTGGGGCTCCTTGCGGCAACTGATCGCCAACCAGCATTCGTGAGAGAATCGTCGATTTCAATATATCCTCTCTCTTTGTCCTATCCTTAGGAGCATCTACTCCAGGCCCTAAATAGTAGTTGTTCCAGTAGTCGTACTGATCCGGCGTTAGATCAAAATTCTTCGTGAATTGTTCCCCTAATGGGGAATACAGCAATCCCCTCGCACGCTCCAGAGCAATGAGCCCAGCAAGTTGCACTTCATTCATTGACTGCCTTGCGTCAGAATTGATAATGACGCTTTGCGTGTCCCTGTCATACATTCCTGCCACATGAGGAGGAAGTACCATATCGCTATCCATAATGCCGTGGATATACTTTGCACGCTCGTCAGCTATTTTAGGATCGTCATAGAGAGGCCACTTCCCTGCGTTAATATCATGCCCCCATTTATCCCACAGCACACGCTCATCGTCATGTATCGATTTATCAAAATACCCAGGAATAGTGACAAACTTACCCGCATGTGGCCCTTCTGGAATTTGGATAGTGTTTGAATATACTGTAACAGGTCGCCCACGTTCGTCTGTTCCTGCCTGCCCGGTTGCCAATATATTTCTATGGTAGTTTGCTATTTCCTTTTCTTGTGGAGAAAGTGCGCCCATAATTTCAGACGCATTGGACATCCTCACCGTTTTGGCATATCCGGTCAGCCTTGGAAACCATTTATCAGCCAAGTCAGCGGCTCGCTGCTCTTTCGGCTTAAACGCTTGCGATATCTGGTCAAATGATCCCATTAATTCCCCAACGGTTTCACGGTGAGCAGCGCATGTGTCAATAAATGGGGGCACGCGGCGGCCTGGATAATCTGCAACTTGATCTCCCGCCCTACGCCTAAGCTGCTGGTGCCGTTTGGTTCCACCACATCGACGTAAGGGTCGGCATCGCCATCATTGCCAATGGTGACGGTACTATACGGCGTCCAGGCCCCTTCGTCAAAAGCCCATCGCACCGTGACGGATTCATCGGCAGCACTGCTTCCACCACTCCCACGCTTCATCCGCAAGCGCAATTGATTCACACGGCCCTTGCGCCCATCCTTGAACGGAATCCTCACCGTACGCTCAATATGGATCGGCGTGCCATTGTCGCTGTAAATGTCATCCTGCCAGCGAGAGACTAGCCCGGTTGGGCCATAATCGCCGATATAGGGCACGCCATCGAATTCCGCATAGGCGTACATCGGCAAGCGTCCATGTTCGCCATTGAGCCACATGGAATCTTCAGAAAATACGTTGTTGACGTAATCATAGGTAAAGCATCGCGCCGACACCGGCTCAAACCAGCGGATGACATGCTCTTTCGCGCAATGAAAGCCGTACATCAGATCCACTTCTTCCAGCAACCCGATCTCATGCTTATAGGCTTGGCTGATCCGCTGCGGTTGAAAGCCGTTCAGCTTCCAGAAGTCTCCGTCGGCATAGAAGTAAAAGGCGTCATCCCCTTGAACCACGCTGAATCCGGCAATGCCACGATTGCGGCTGAACTTGTCCAACACGGTGATAATCCCGCGTCGTCCAAAGACTTCCGTGCCGCCGATATGCGCCCAGATCTCAATAGACGCGTCTTTGAAGAACCAGAGATCGGTATTGGCGACGGTCATGTAGCGGATACGCTCCCCATTGCCAGCCACGCTAGACGTATTGAGCACCGGCCAGACAATCGCGCTGCCAGGGTCCGACCACTGAAATCCGGTATCGTCATAGCCAGAGAGCACCACGCGATCGGCAATCACCGCACAAAACTTCGCCGCAGGCGGGTCACCGGCCAGCAGGCTCATCGTGGTCCCGACATCGACCTGGACCGGCGCTTGGCCGTCGCAGATAATGACGGTGTTATCAAATTCACACCACGTCGGGCGATAGTCGCCGTTCAGCGTCGGGCCGGTCAACAGCGTGCTGGTGCGGTCGCTATAGAGTTCATAGACCGTCCCGGCTGGCGTCACGGCAAACCCCACCGTATTGACGTTGCGGTTTTTAGGGATCAAGAGATTGATCGGCTGGGACACGCCAAGGCTCCACACCGTTTCATAGCCAGGACGGCCCTTGTAATTGCCCGCGTCGGTTCGCACCCCGTTGCGAAGCTCAAGATTTGCCGGGTAGACGACTTCCTCCTGGCGTAGCTGCTTGACCCCCAGCGGGTTCAACGCCACATTCATGGTGACGCCAGCCCTCATGCGAAGATTTCCTCAATCGAGATGAACGAGCCCATGGTGCCCCCGAAATAGGCCGACCCGCCCAATCCGTTGAACGTCGTGGTGCCTGCGGTATTGGCTCCTGCGCGGGCCTTAAACGTCGTGGAGGACGTAGTGCCTGCCAGCATGCGATGTTCAACGCCGATGTACATAAACTTGGCGCTGGTATCGAACTCGAGCGCAGCCGTTTTAAGCGCATCAGCCGTGGAATCTTGGAACAAGGCCAGGGCCATATTGCCACCACCGGCACTCGATCCAAAATACCCCACGGCTTTGACGTGCAGCACGTTCATGCTACTACGTGGCGTGATGCTATCGCTCATGTACTCATCGCCTTCGGTGTTCTGCGGGATGGTATTGTCGAACGGAATCTGCGTCGTGCCTGTCGTCATGCCGGTCACCATCTTGTGCAATCGCTGGATGGTTTGTCCAGTGCGCGGGACTCCCTTGCCCATCGTTTGAATGCGAGAGGGTGTGGTGACCCAAGTCCCCGCTGTGGCTTGTGTCGATTCAAAGAAGCCGAGCACCCGCATGGGGAGTGAGCTGCGCGAGGTCGTGGAGTAGGCGACGCCTGCGGTATCCGCTGCGCCTGCCCCGCCTTCGGCTGTCGTGCTGAACAGTTCAGACTCACTAAACCCCACCAGCCCCGATGTGGTGTATGGATTCCAGACGGCCATCTCCACGGTACCCGCATTATCCATCAAGGCGGCATAGATCCGATGAGCCACGGTGCTCGTGGTGCCGAGCGTCGAGCCGGAACTGATCGTCACCGACAGCGCCGAGGTGATGGTCCGAATAACATAGACGCCGCTTGTGAGCGTGGCATTCCTGAAGGCGACACGCACCGGATCTGAAGACGATGGGTCGGTGCCCGCCTTCGTTTTTAACGCGACGGTACAGGCATTCCCCGCCAACGAGACAGCTAGCGTCCCGTTTTGGATCATCTGCGCTTCATCAAGGAAGTTGTTCGACTTCCGCGCCACTTCGATCCAGTTCCCGCTCCCGTTGGACACCAGGACGATCACATCGTTTGCGCCCATCGTGAAGTCCTGGGCATTCCAGAGAATCATGGAAGTGGCATTGTATGAAATCGTGAAGCCGGTAATCGCCCGCAAGAGAATGACCGTGCCTGCGGCCTTGGCGGAAATGGCCGTGATTCCCGTCGTGCCGGTCACATCGAAGAAGTTGCCGTCGCTTCCCAGCGTGAGCGTGGAGGCTGACGCGAGGTTCGCGCCTTTGGCCCAGGATTCCGTTGTGGTAATGGCGGTACCTTGAAAGCGGATGGGCGTGAATCCGCTAGCATCCAGATTGACGCCCACTTCCGTCACATCGCCACCGACGTTCTTCTTAAAGAACATCAGCCCGCGATTGGCGCTGGTCGCGGACGGGTAGGAAGTCGCTTGCAGTTCGCCGCGCAATCCAGGCGGCTGATCTTCCAGCTTGACCGGATCAAAGTCATAGAGGGTCGCATCGCCATCGGCGACACTGGTTTTGACCAGGAGCCGGTAGTTCCCCTTCCCATAGAACGAGACGCGGCCCTTCGTATCTCCGACCACCGGCTGCGCGGCTGTCGTCGTGGCGGCTTCGTCAGACCACACCGTCCGGTCCGTCGTGGTCCCGCCGGGTTCATAGTGATAGACCCTCACCCCGCTATAGGGCGTGCCATCCGTCTTGTTGAATTGCTGCGTCCAATGGGCCGCGCCAGTCAGACTCATGCCAGTCTCCTTCGTGGTAAACCACCAGGCCCGCGCATCGCCGTGGGTGTCAGGCCTCGATGCTTGCGGCTATCATGCTTCATCAATTTCAACGTAATCTGTTCATACCGCTGCCGATAGAGCGGGAGATCTTCATCTTGCTGATCTTCCTTGATCTTAACTTGTAGCCCAGCAATCAGCGCTACGCGGAACTCCCGCAATACCTGTGTCATGCGGGCATCAGTTTTATCGACCAGGCTAATATCCACCGTGCCTTGGATTTCCAGCGCATAGGTGGACGCATTCGGGACCGGCCAAATCACCATCTGGTTTTCAAACTGTTCCCATTTCGTCACGACATTCGTCGCCCCAATGCCCAACCGCTGCAAGCCGAGTTCTGGACCGCGTACCACTTGCTCGAAATTCGCAATCATGTAGGTCGTCGTACTGTCTGGGACCGTCGTCCAGTCACAGGACACCGTGGCGACAAGCCCTGACAGTCCAATAATGCGATTGGACTGCGCCACGCCGGTTCCCCCTGTCAGGAAGATCTTGCGGCCTAAGATATCGCCACCCGCCGCCAAGGTAATCGTAGCCGTGCCACCCGCCGAAGCCGTGCCAGTGATGCCGCTATAGAACCGCATCGCCAGAATCCGTTCCAGCGGAGACGGCACCGGGTAAATCTGCGTGTAGGCCTGCGGAATCAGTACCATCGTTTCTTCGTGGTTGTGCCACCGCTTCTCTAGGTGTAATTCCTGCTTGACTTCCTCTAACCATTCATCTTCCGCGCGTGTCAGTTGCGCCACCGTCGGGGACGGAACTCCACAACGCCGGAAGGCCTCAGTTAAGATAGAATTGACGGTTGGGACAGTGGGCGCAGCCATTATGACACCCTCGTATTGATACGGGCACGGTCAGCAAGTAATTCGCTTTTCTTGTTACTGCCTGCGCTGGACCCGAAGTAGTACGAGACCACGGCAGCCCATGCTGTCCCTAGTGACCCCAGCATCACCAATAGGGCATCATGGCCGGTTTCAGGGACCGATTCATTCAGCATAAACACCAGTACGCCAAAGAACCCCAACGTGATGCCGTAGGCGAGATAGGCGGGCGTCCGATCTCTGACGGACATCTCGCGCTGACGGGCGCTGTTGCGGTCATCGGCGGCAATCTTTTCAAGCGCCTGTTGCGCGTTGGCCTCGATTTCAGCCATCTTCTGCTCAAACAGGATTTGCTGTTCGGGCGGGAGCTTAAAGGCCTTGACGAGATCCGTCACGCCGGTAAACAGGTTGCCCCCTAACAAGCCGATGAGTTTATCCCACATCAGTGGACCCTTTCGTTATTTGAGCCCATTGCGCCAGGTGCGTTCTTCAAGGGAGCGTAAACGGCGCTCCTGGTCATCGGTTCGCCTCTCCAACTCGGCAGTTCTCGGTGGGAGACTGGCGCGTTCATTAAGCGTAGTGCGAATCTCGTTGATGTCCCGTTCAATCGAGCTACTCCATAGCCCAACAACCACCCCGCACAGAGCAAGGAGAG
>JAAOEI010000739.1_pt1 | contig 12339 bp, 8 predicted proteins | sample 7059261 | NCBI WGS metagenome assembly JAAOEI01 (sample SAMN14008812, study PRJNA610033) | viral metagenome | isolation source: viral particles filtered from seawater | place: China: Hangzhou Bay, Yangshan Deep Water Harbour | collected 2017-10-31
GTATAACTATGATGGGTAAAACAGGTTCAGATGAAGAAGAACCAACCTACACATTGCCTCCATCTGATACGTAGCAAATCGAAAGCAGCTCAGGATTCGCTCTATGCGCTACTCATGGAGCATCGCCCTAGCCGTAGCATGGATGGTCCGTTGTTTCTCCAAGTCCAATGGGTGTATCCTTGGCGAAAGTCGGAGCCTAAGAAGAACCGAGCGAAAGGGTTCCGCTGGTGCGATACCCGCCCTGACGCCGACAACATTATGAAGATGCTGAAGGACTGCATGACAAGGGTAGGCTTCTGGGTAGACGATTCCCAGATCGCCCGGCTTTTTGTGGAGAAACAATGGGGTGAATGCCCGGGTATCCACATTACCATCACAGAACTAAATCAATGATGCAAAATGAACTCCTATTTTTTGAGGACATTGAGGAGGGCCTGCACGCAGGACTCAGAAACCTGCACGCAGCGTTAATCCGCAAGCAGCAACGATTGAGATGGATTAAAGAACATCGGAAGGACAGGACATGTCCATACCGACCAACAAAAGAAGCAATCAAGAAGCATGAAAAAGCTCTCAAACTTCTCGAACTTGAATACCAAAGGTCGCTCGCGATTAGCGCAATTGCGCGACGACGCAAACTTGAGGCGCAAAACTCTCCGGTTGCTGACTAATCAGAAACCGCAACACACAACATAACCACTATGAAAGAACAGAAATACGCACACATGCCTGCACATATTCGCAGGTCACGAAAAATGAACCAACGCCGATCCCCAGAGCAGATACTACGTGACCTGGGCATGACCAGAGATAGCGTTCAAAAAGCCGTCACGAACAGTCAGGCAAAATATATAAATGAGAAGGTCGCAGCATGGAATGGAGGGGTAAGGCTGTAAGTGAAGGAACAGCTTGACAGTACCGACTAAATAATCAAACTGCACACATAAATTCGGACTTCTCCCCGATCACATGTACAAATTTTATCATAGTGTGACCCGCACTCGGTTGAGCGATGATCTACAAAGTAGGTCGGAGAAGATCGCTCCTGAGTGTGGGTTGTTTATTTAAGATGAGTTATCAAAAAAGCCAACCTGATAATTTAAAGTTAGTCAAAAACCATAAACATGTAGATGGTCAGGTAGTTTTGACTTTCGAGGTTAATAATGAGTGTGTCGATTATATATATGTGCCGACACTATATGGTAATTGTGCTTGTGGACAATCAACTGTGCAATTTAACTACATTCCTGCCAATAATAGCCTTAATGTCTACTGTGACCATTGTTGGAGTAAGTACCCGAAATCTTTATCAAAACTCAAGAGTCCTAAACGTAGGAACGATAAGCACCAATACTTTGCGGATCACCAAAGGAAGATAGGCAGACACTTTTGTGAGGTATGCCTTACTAATAAGTACCCATTGCAGGTTCACCACATCATTGAGGTGAAGTATGGCGGATCAGATGAGGTCGAGAATTTAAGCCTACTATGTGACTCTTGCCATACTATTGTTGATCGGTTGCGTAATCTCACAAGGAGGGCGAGATGAACGGCTGGATTAAACTACATCGAAGATTCCTTGATTGGGAATGGTACAACGACCATAACACTACACGCCTATTCATTTACTTGTTATTGACTGTGAATCACGAAGACAAGAAGTGGCAAGGCAAGGTGATTAAAGCTGGTCAGGTTATTACCACACTCGTGAAGCTTAGTGAGCAGACTGGACTTACAGTTAGGTCAATCCGAACCAGCATTAGGAAGCTGCACTCTACGGGAGAAGTGACACACAAAACGACAAACAAATTTACGCTTCTAACCCTGAGAAAATGGGGGATCTATCAATGCGATGAGTATGATAGCGACACGCAAAACGACAAACAAACGACAAACAAACGACAAACGAAAGACAAACAAACGACAACAACTAAAGAAGTAAAGAATGTAAGAAGGAAAGAAGAAGAAAAAGAAACTACCAAAGAAAAAGAAGCCGCTCCTTCGTCGCTAGAGGTGGAGTTTAATCTCTTCTGGGAAGGTTGCCATGTTCGCCGTGGAAGCAAAGCTAACGCCCTCAAGTCATGGGAACAAATGCGAAAGAAGAAACTTACCGAGTTATCCGTGTTGGAGATCACTGACCGATTCAATGACCTTGTGGCAAACACTGGAGAGGATAGGCAGCAGTACATCCCTCACCAATCAACATGGCTTAACCAGCAACGATGGGACGAGGAGTTACCTGAACCACCAAAGAAGTATCCATTCAATCTCGACACAATAGAATGGCAGTTCAACGCAATCGGTTATCCCGAACTGCAAGGTACGACCTGTTACTACGAAGTCCCAAAGCAGGGACAACGTGGCAAGATGTTTGACCAACATGGCAATCACCTGACCAAAGTATTCTACGACGATGAGGGCTGCATCTGCCCAGTACTGGACTAAGCGATGAGACATGAGATTGAAAAATATATTGGACAGCCTCGCAAAATCATTGCAGGGCGACACTACTACGACTGCCCACAATGCCAAGTCAAAGACGGCACTGGCACACTGGTCGTCGAATGGGACAAGGACAAGTTTGTCTGCAACCACATGGCAACCTGTGGATACGCTGGCACAATTTCCAAGACCCTTGCCTATGACGCTGGCATCAGGAAGGAACGACCATTGAACGATTACCGAACCAACAAACCCGAATACAAACCAACATACTCCGTTGGTGAGGTGAAACCTGTGAAGTTCAAGGTGGACAAGTCCGAGGACTACAACCCGAACAACGACCGTATCCAGCAACTCACCTTGCTTTTCAATCCCGATGACATTGTGGTTGTTTGCAAGGATGAGAACTATGGCAACCCTGAGCCGATGATGATGGCAGATCTCAAGTATGCCGAGGGGAACTATACCCACATCAAGGTCAACGCAGGAGGCAGCAAGGCCGAGGACATCAAGGATCTACGCTACACCCTGGTCGAGTGTGATGACATCGCTGATCCACGGATACAGTCAGGGTATCTCCAGAAGCTTAACCTTCCGATCATGTCGATAGTCTGGAGTGGAAACAAATCACTGCATGCAGTCGTTAGGGTAGATGCCGAGGACATGGATGAGTACGAAAGACGGGTCGATCTACTCCATGAGGTGTGCCACTCAGTCGGTTACAGCATCGACAAGACCAAGGATTGTTGCCGCTACACCAGACTGGCAGGTGGCACGAATACCAAGAGCGAACTGTTGGAACACAAGAGACTTCAGCGATTGCTCGATACCAAAGTTGGTGCAGCTTCATGGGACGAATGGGAACAAAAATATCTTCCCTCGCTCATTGTCATGGAAAACGTAAAGGATTCCAGTCAGGTTGAAGCCAAGAATGTGAAGTCAGGATTCAGTTCTGGATTTGCGACTCACGACTACAATGATTCGGGCATGAAAGCAGGAGACCTCATATTGCTCACAGGAAGCCGTAACCAAGGAAAGACGACCTTCTCCCGCCAAATTGTAATCTCGGCTGCACAACAGGGCATAAAATCGCTTGTGTGGTATGCTGAGGCAGACGAAGGACTCGAAAAAGGTTACCTCGTCCGACTTGTGGCAAATTCCGATGAAGTTGAGAAGTATGATAATGGATTCGGAAGAACTACCTGGCTTGCCAATGAGGAGGCACAAAAAAGATTTAATGAAGAGTACGAAAGTTTGATTAGCATGTATATCAAACCTGCCGCTCTTGAAGTGCCTGTCTTCACCGATCTCATGACGAGGATGCGGGATAGTGCAAAGCATGGCACAAGACTCTTCGTCATCGACAACATGATGAAACTTACTGCTGACCAGCCTAAAGCACTAGACGCACAAAAGAGAATCATCATGGAGTTGAAGGACTTTGCAGTGCGTACTGAGTCCACTATTGTCTTGATCTGTCACCCACGCAAAGGAGATGGTGACCAGTCTATCTCAGGTGCATTGGAGCAGGAGAACACTGCTGACACTATCCTGCGTTTCAAGCGGGGGTCAGTTGGTAAAACCCCTGACGAGTTCCCAGATCATGAGAAAGGCAATATTACCGCCCAAGTTGTCTGCGAGAAGATCCGCAACGGAGGCACAATGCACACAATGTACTTTGAGTTCTCACAAGAGCGTCAAGCCAACATCGAGGTCGTATATTTACCAGAAATTAAGTGGTCGGTAAGTGCTCTTTTTAGCCGATCACCAAACCCAAGCATAACTAACCAATGAAAGGACAAGAATGTGGCACAGCATAAATCAGAACTTCGATCTTTCCACTTATTTGCAGGGGCTGGAGGAGGAATCCTTGCCGACCTCCTGCTCAACCACCGAGTCATCGGAGCCTGCGAAATTGAAGAGTACCCAAGGAAAGTCCTGTTGCAGCGACAACGAGACGGAATCCTGCCAGAGTTCCCAATCTGGGATGACATTACAACACTCGACGGAACTGACTGGAAAGGAAGAGTTGACCTGGTATGTGGGGGATTCCACTGTCAGGACATATCCTCGCAAGGCGACAATCACGAACAAGGCAAAGGCATTGATGGAGAGCGAAGTGGATTGTGGACCGAAATGGCACGATTCGTTTGCGAAGTACGACCCAGATACGTCTTTATGGAGAACTCACCAAACCTTACTATTCGGGGAATGGGAAGAGTTCTCGGAGATCTTTCCTCGATGGGGTATGATGCAAGATGGGGAGTGCTTGGAGCGTGTGACTCCTCCTTTGATCACCAAAGAGATCGAATATGGATTCTGGCAGAATCAGCATGGCAACCCGTCTTGTTCGCAGGAGATTGTAGGGAATGTGAATGCTGTGGAGAACCGTACTGTGATACATGTGATGAACACTACGCAGACTGCTCCTGTATCGGGCCGACACAAGATGATGTCGAGTACTCTGACTGCGGAGAATTTGGAAGGACTATTACCGACTCCAGTTGCGACAGACTGGAAGGGCGGGACATCCTCGATCAGAAAGGATACAGGGAAGCAACGCTTAGATCAGTGGAGAGATTATGTGAAGTCGGTTTATGGTATGACCTACCCCCACCCAACGCATTCGGAAATGCGAATGGGCTGGCCCATCGAATGGACAGACTTAAAGCCATTGGAAACGGACAAGTTCCAGCAGTGGCAGCACTTGCATTCACTATTCTCAAACAACGATTAACTAACCAATAAAAAAACACTATGAGCGACCCCAAAGAACAAGCCGCCCAGGATAAAACACCCATGCAACTCCTGCCACCAGAATTTATGGAGTACACCGCCCTAGCATTAGAAGAAGGAGCTAAGAAGTACGGACCCTTCAACTGGCGGAAAGGAGAACCCATCAAACTCATGACCTACCTCGGGGCCATCCTACGACACACTTCCTGCCTCCTCTCCGGTCAATGGTGGGATAAGGAATCCAAATTGCCACATGTCGCCCATATTGCCGCTACCTGTGCCATCCTGCTAGACGCATGGAGATGGGATCAACTAGATGACAATACTGCTCAGTGTGCAGTCCTCAAACAATCCGATATTACAAAACATGAATAACCAATCATCACAGACCATCGCAGCACTCATCCTGCAAACAGACGCCAACCAACGCACCGAGCTTCTCCAAGACATCGCTAGGGAACTGCAAAAACAACATCAATTCCACATCGCAAAGTGCTTCAAATACGCCGCATCCCTCCACGAGGACTAACCATGTCAGTCGTTGTTATTTACGCGCCTTCTCGTACCCACCTAAGTAATGCCAATATAAAATGTCCAGTGGCGTCCCCTGTAAACTGTTCCCTTCAAATTCCCGTCCTTGAACAAAATTCATTACATCTTTCCAGGTTCTATCCACCCCAGCAGTTGGAGGCATCAGCATCTCAAGAAGTGCTTTTGCCCCACCTTCCCGCTCCATTTTATAGAGATGATACCGGTTGATCAAAAATAACTTGAATAGATTATCTGACAGCAATCGGTCTGCTTTGATCGGCCTACCATAAATCGTGTCACGGACTACATCTGCGCTAGCATTGGCGGCATATAAAGTCGCCATCAGTGTCGCAATACTCCCAGCACCCTTGGCTGCAAGCTTCGCCGCTTCCTGTCGTTTGCCTTGTTTTAGTAATTCCTTTGCAGAACTGATGTCATCCCAGCCAGCCTCAAGATAGGTATCGAATTGCTTAATCATGAAGGTTTTGAGTTGGTACATCAACTGATGCCAGCCTCCTTTCCCCCCTTGCGATGCTGCCGGAGTTTCGAGCTTACTCAAAACTGACATCCGGGACAGGCGATCCCATGCCAGTGCATAAATGTTGTCACTGACATGCGTGTCCTTTGTGATCTTCTCAGGTAGAAACTGCAAGTCATTGATAATATCTCTAGCTTTTGCATCCCCAAAGATTGGCTCAAGCTCTTCATACGCCTTCGTCCTACCATCCTTGGTCATTGCCAACTTACGGAATTTCTGAACGGCAGCATGCATGTTTGTGTTTTTACCAAACTGATCCATCTGGTCTAAGCCCGTAACCTTAAAAACTTTACTCAAAAAATCCTGAAACTTACCATAGTGCATAGGTTGGTCCATGTCATAAGAAAGTCCCATGTCCTGGTAAAAGTTCTTCATCTCTTTATTGTAGAGATTCCGAAAAACATTCCCTGCACCCTGAAAATGTACCCCAAATGCCAAATCCCCAAGCTGAACAATACTTGTCCCGACGTTGGCCAGCGTATGCAAGTAACCGGCAGTCTTAATCCCTGAAACTAAAGAAGAGGCTTGTTCTCCTTTGATCGCGGCCTGAATTACAGCCTGAAGTTCTCTAATTTGCTTGTCATCGACGATATTGAACTGCTTACCCATATCCCGAGCCAATTTCCCTGCCAATGTGTCATTGATCCGGTTATCCATTGGCAAAATTGTTGGATTGCCTAACCCCTTGCCAAGGAACTTACGGGCGTTGATCGCTTGGATAGATTGCCGGGCGTAATTCTGTATTGATTGCACCGGCATTTCATAAGCATCTAGGAGGTCATCCGATACTTTATTGATTGCCCTTGCCTTGGTGTGCCCTGGTAGCCCTGACCTTTGCATGTCGCCCCGGAGGACAACAGAGGTTATCTGTGCTAGTTCCTGTTTGGACAAAGCATCCCTATCTACCCCATGTGCCTGGGCATAATCGTCAATGGCTTTGTCTATTTCATTGAGATCCCGCTTGCGATTCTTGGAAATCAAATACTCCTTCAAACTGTCGAAATCTTTTACTACCCGAGAGTGGTACACTTTACGATACCCTAGTTGCATCCCTGCCTCATTGATATACCTGTCCCTTATTTCCCGAACAGCTTTGGCATAATTTTGGTACAGTGAGTAATCAATATCATAATCCTTAGCCAACTTTGCCAACTCCCGAAAATCTTCATTCAAATACGCACGCTGGAACCTCCGCATTTCATCTTTGTTATTCTGCACCTTATGCTGCAACTGCTTGAAAAATGGAAGGGCTGTATCCAGGAACGCCTGCTCCTCTTTTGCATTTGTACGAAATAATTCCTGAAAGTAATTGTTGACCCGCTCATCAATATTCTTGAGGCGACGGCTCATGGTTAGCCCTAAATTCTTTGCCACCTCTTTAGTGCTGTCCCAAAATATTTTTTTGTAAGTAGGCGCGATATACGGGTCATCCCCTTGCGCTAACCCTCTCCTAACAACCTGATCATTCAGTTGCCGAGGTCGCTGGCTGGCCGGAACTTTTACCCTCATATCCTTCACGTACTTCAAACTCCGGTATCCCAAAGCTGCCAACACCCCCACCCCAAGGACATGATGCAGGTCGGCCAAGCTTGTCTCCCCATCATTTTCCCCATCGCCTAACATTAACCCTGCAACAGCAGCAGAGCTTAATGCCCCAGTGGCAACCTGCTGCTGTAGCACTTTTTGCGCACTGTGCTTAATTCCGCTTGCGTCAGTACTATTATTTAAGAATCCACCATGGGTTGCATAATTAAGGGCCGGCTTGTGATTAGACTTACCTAAAATAGGAACAATTTGGTCTGGCTCAAAAACCACATAAATATCATCCGGTATCTGCTGACGAGTGCCCGACGTTGGTAGATAGGTGTCGTATGTGTTCTTCAGGATCAATCCGTCATGACCGCCCTTTTTGGCCTTCTGGATCAACTGCACATAGTCCCCTTTCTTTCTCTGCGCAAATTTAAGATCCACCTCTAAAGGATTTTCAATCACCAAGTTTGCCGCGATGATCCCAGACCGGCGGGCATCCACTACGGATTCCAAATCTCTGGTAAACTGCAATAGTGCATTCCTAGTTTTTTGCCGGGTCGCATTACTGGCAACATCCTTTAAATCATCTAACATGCGCCCCATGGAAGTATCCCAGTCTTTATCTTTCCACTTACCGCGCAGCAACCCATATTGCCCCATGATGTCTTCAATTTGTGCCAATGCACGAACGTCATTAACTTTCCGCAATGCAGAACCAATTGCTTTTTTTGCACCATCGACCTGCTTCTTACTAATCCCTAACGCTGACTGCAATGCTTTGGCCAGCTTCCCAGTTTCACTATCCGGTAAATAACTCTGGGCGGTTTCTTGTTTGCCAGAAAAAAACATACCTTGCCGCGCAGATACCGCCCCAGTCCTTTGCCCACGCCTAGCTACATCAAACCCCTCTTCAGCTATGTCAGCCGCCCTTGGACTGGCATGAAAGACTACTATGGGGTTCCCGGTATCGTCCACTGCTTTTGTGTTTTCGAGAGCTTTCCCGGCCTGATTTTTGTACCAGTCGTTTTTGAAATTGTTCCTGAAAGCGTTTCGCAGATGCCTTATTCCTAAAGCAGATGCAATACCAAGCCCAATCGCCCCCGCTTTGTCGAGTTCGGTTGCGTCTTCGTCTAGTATGATTGGTGCGGCTACAACCGTCCCAACCCCTATTTCCGGGGCAATGGACTGCCGTGCGCCGGTTGCGCTGATAAGTGCTTTCTGTTTTTCCCGAGCTTCCCGGCTCGCCGCTTCTTGCAGTATTTCTTCGTCTTTTTTTGCTGTGTATTCCCATGACGAATCTCCGTTGCGGACTAAGTCCTGCTCACCTCGGTTGACTCGCTGCCGGACAAACTCCATTTGGTTTATCATTTCATCTTCCAAACCAGACACCAAACCATTGGCAGTCTCGGCATTCTCCCCTGTTTGCTCAACAATGTTATCCACCAGTTGGTTACGGGTCGTCCTAGGCTTAGCCACGGGGACTCCAAATGTGTCATTAAAAAATTTAGCTTCTAGGGCTCCCATGCCGCCACCAAGTGTCCCGCCAAATAATGCGGTCAGCTTGATCTCTGATTCTGTTGGCATGCGCCCTTCGTCAATCAGTGTCCGGGCAAACAACTCACCCTCAGACAAAGCAACCCCTTCTGCCCCACGGTATGCCGAGTTTGCAGCGATCAACCCAGCCTTGCTCTTAACCAGTGAACCCATCATAGCCTTGACCGGCTTGTCAAAAAACCCGCCAACCCCACCAAGGGCTGTTGATGCAGCGAACTCCCCAAACCCAAACTTTTGGGATAACCCCCAATCCATACGCATGTTCTGCGCATGGTAATTGCCAAAGGCTGCACCACCAGACCCACCGGCTGCACCACCAGCGGGGCCACCAAAGAAAGTTCCGGCAATTCCCCCAAGGATAGCCGGGGCAATTTCTGTGGCAATCAGTGCGCCTGTTTCCAGTATTGTTGCAGGTGTTTCCCTTTGCGCTGGAAGGGATTGAGCAAACTTATACCCGCGCGCGATCCCTTCTGTAATTGGTAGAACTACTTGTCCCATTTCTTATCCCGGGTAATAAATCCCTGACCCAAATCCCGCTGCACCCCACACCCCGGAATCCGAACTTGATTTGTTTATAATATCGGTAGGTTCCATGTTTTCCACTTCTTCCTGCCCATCTTCAAAAACTGCATCTTGCTCTTGGACGATCTGGTCTAGCTTCATCCTAGTTGATTCCCATCTTCCTAACTGGGTTTGCACCCGTTCGTTTTTAAGTAATTCTGGTGGAAGCTTTTTATCATCGACATCAGCTTGGATCTTGGTTAGCGTAGTAGTGCGCCGCTTCCCTTTGTACTCATACATAAACTGCTCATTGCCAATGTCTTCCAGTTCCTGCCGCAGAGAATCCACCATCTGCTTTTCTGCTCCGCCCATCTTGGAAATCGCAGTTAACATTTGTGCCTTGCTTGTCTCGGTACGATACCCAATCAGGGAATCAATGTTTTCTATCTCTTTTGCAACCTTGTCATATCTCTGATTGATTAACTTGGCTTCGGCCTGTGCAAGACTCACAATATTTGGGTCATACACTGGACTAGGCTCTTGGCCGGACAAGATGATAGCAGTTACATCTTGAATTGCTTCCCGCTTTTGCTGGTTGGCAAGATCTTGTCTGGTTTTCTCGTAGCTTAGTTGCTTACCCCTCCTGACCAAGTCCTTGTCAGCAATTACCTGTTTGGCCACACCTTCAGCCCCACCACCGAGCCTAAACTCTTCCAATGTAGTAGCAAGTTGATTAGCTTGCGACTCAAGGCCTTGTTTCCTTAAAGACTCTATTTGTTTTTTGAACTTTTCGGAAAATGCGTTTTCACGTATTGCTGCTGCGGCACGAGCTTCTCGCTCTGCTTGCTCAGGAGTGTGCCTTGCTGCTGCCCTGTTCTCCTGTGCTTGGCTCAATTGCATCTGCTGCCGACTCAATTGCATCTGCTGCAGCCCTGCCATATAATTCAAGGATTCAGGATTTTTCCCAATAGCCTTACTGACAACGTCAACTTGGCTGTCATCGGAAGCGTCGATATTAAAGAGTTTCTTTGCTGTATCCGGGTCGGACTTAATGAAGTTCTTTGCCATCAGTGCAACGCCTTCTTCCTTCCGCTTCTTCTCCTTCTGCTGCTCATGCTTCTCCAATGCTCCAGCAATATCACTCCCAATGGATTGAAATGCCTGCCCTAACGCTTGCCCCCGCGCTGCCAGTAGTTGTCCCGCTGTGCTGTAATTACCGAGTGAAGATCCGTAGTTCCCTGTAAATAGTGGTCGTGCCATAATGTTGTTCCCTTATGATAAAATTTTTCCAATAAGACTGGTGCCCCCAGTCACTGGGGCTGCTGCAATGCTACCAATACCCTTTAACAATCCTCCCATCATACTTCCTTGCCCGGCAGCTTGCCCAGCAGCCATAGTAGCCTGATTTGCACCCCGCTGGGAAATGTATCCCAAGCCAGCCTCTGGATTGATTAAAGACGGTCCTGCCTGCTGTTGCATTGCGGCCCCTGATCCAAGCAGTGCCTGCGCTCCAGGAGCTGCACTGGATGGTCTACCAAGGATTGCCATCATCGGGTCGGCGGCGGTGGCTTGCTCCGCACCTAGCCCTTGGAGGATGCGGCTAAAGTCTTGTTGCGACATTCCGGTTTCCGCACTGAGCAACCTTTGTGCAACGCCGAGGTTCTCCATTTGCCTTTGTCGATCTGCTGTAACCAAATCCACTACTTCACCGGCAATACGGCCAGCGTCCCTCGGTCGCCCAGCGGCAACTCCTGCCGCCCTGCTGGCTTGCCTGATTTGCTGCCTTTCCAGCCCGGTTAATCCTTGGCCTAGTAACTCCGCCCCCCGGCTCATCAGCGTAGATCGCATGGCTTGTGACTGCGCCGATGCAGGGACATTACTCTGGAGGTCTTCCAAGTATTCGCCGATATTCCCTTGCGCTCGAATAGCTTCTGTTGCTCGGCCTCCTAGCATTTCAACGTCCGCAATATCACCGGCCCGTTGCTGTGTAGCGAGGTAGCCTTGTGCTTGTGCTTGCATTGGCACCAACCCCTGAAACTCGTCGGTCTCCGGATCAAACCCTGCTGTACCATATTTTACTTCCCCAGTTTCTGGGTCATATTGGCGAACGCGAGTTGTTCCTCCATAAATATCCAATAATCCCCCTGAGCGGCTGGCTATTGTGCCCGGAGTTCCTTCCGCATATACAGGCTCCTCTGTAAACTCTGTACCTTCTACAATTTGCTTTTGAAAAGCATCTTGGTATTCTGCGGGTAAATAGCCTAGTAAATTCTCATAACCCTGCCCTGTATACGCAACTCGATTTCCTTCCGGATCAATTAATTCTTTATTGCCAGCAGTATTAATCCTGACAGAATAGCCTCCTAATGCCTCTGGGTCTACAGGCACCTGCCTTGTGGCAACCTGTGCCCTGCCTTCTTCATCAAACCGAGTAATATCTCCAAGCAACTGCTGCTGAAGTAAGTCTTGCTGTAGCCCTTGGTATGCCTGCCGAACATCACGCTCCA
>JAAOEI010000740.1_pt1 | contig 12312 bp, 18 predicted proteins | sample 7059261 | NCBI WGS metagenome assembly JAAOEI01 (sample SAMN14008812, study PRJNA610033) | viral metagenome | isolation source: viral particles filtered from seawater | place: China: Hangzhou Bay, Yangshan Deep Water Harbour | collected 2017-10-31
CCATTCGATCTGTGCTCCCATGTGCACCGCCATTCTAGACCACGTTGCCAAGGATGGCGTTCAGGAGGGCCTTGAAGTCCGCGATGAGCCGGCCGAAGGAACCCGCCACCGTGTGGTCGACCGTCTGGGCGCCCCAGACCCCGTCGGTGATGTTGGGTACGTTGAGGAGCTGATCGTTGATCGTTGCCCCAGCACCCTCAGCGTCCGCCTTCCCGAAAAGATAGGCCACGCCGCGAACCGTGATCGTCCCGGCCGTCAGGGTGTTGTTCAAGACAACCTGGCCACTGCTCATGTCGATCGAACACGCGTCCGTCCCGGACTTGTTGATCAGTCCGATCCCCCCGTTGTAGTTCCGCAGAAGTAGGGATTGGCCGGTGTTTCCGAAGTCGATGAATGGCGTTGCTGTGCCGGGGACACCCGAACTGCTGTCCACGATCTCAGCATCCACGCCACCGCCCAGGGTGACCGTGCCCTCCAATAGGCACTCCTTCATGATGCCGGAAAAGAAATCCAGATCTAGAACGTGGCACTGATTGAACTCGCAATTCCCGTCAAGGGTCCCGTCGACCGTCAAGAACATGAATGTCGTGTTCGTCACCGTGGCCGCCGCGCCGACGGTCACCGTGGAGAGCCCCGGGCTCTGGCCCTCGAACTGGTACCCCGACACGGCATCGCCCGCGCCAAGGGTGAGCCCCCCGCGAACGTAGATCTTATTGAACCCGCGGGTGGCGGCGATGGCCAGGGTGTCGGACGTGTTGTTCGATGGGAGCCGAGGGGTGCCGATCGGATAGGCAGTCCCGGCGACGCCGTTGGCGACATCGATCGTCACGCCCCCGTTGAACGAGGCGTATTGAATGTCCAGGAGTTCCTGTAGGGTCGCGGAACTGGACGCCGTGCGGACCACCTGATTGCCAGCGGTGGGCAGGATTGGATCGAGTTCCGCCTGGACGGCGTCCACAGCGACGAGGTTCCCGCCGACGGCGCCCTTCTGGTCGACCAGCATGACCCGATAGGCGTCGGCGCTGTCCCACTGGTTGTCAGAACCGGCGCCGAGGGTGTCGGTGGTCACCTGGGTCTCCGAGTCGACCGTGAGGACGGTGCAGATCGATCCATCGGTCAGATTGATCAGCCAGCAACCAGGCTCAACCCCGTCGGAGATGAACGTGGCCGCGCTGTCTACGAGGACCCGCCCCGTGGCGTCCGGGGTCGTGACCGTGCCCTGGGAGACCCAGGACTTGTTCGCGTACCAGCCCAGGCGAGCGTCCTGAAGCGTCGTGGTGATGCCGACCGTCACCCCGCCCCCAAGCGCCTCCTTGCCGGCGGATGAGACGATGCGGGAATAGATCAGGTTCTCGGGCCGGGCCTCGCGTTCGGTGAGGGTGTCATGCAGGTCCTGCATGATGACTTCGTCCGAGGCCGCGTCGATCAGGACGAGCCTCGGCGACAGGCCCCAGAGGATGTCGATGTCGTCGCGGACGGCCACGCCCCGACCCTACCCCCCGGCGCGGCGTGCCTCGGCTGCCACTTCCGCCCTGGCCTGCTCGATCTTTTCCCTGTCAGCCCTCGCCTTGGCGTTGGCCTCGTCGATCGCCTTCCGCAGTTGCGGGATCTCGATCTTGGCCGCCTTGGCCTTCTCGGTGTGACCGTCGGCGATGTCCTGGAGATTGCCCTGGCGCGCGACCAACATCTCGATCTCCTGCTCGATCAGATCTCGGTCGTAGGTCGCCAGGGGGTCCATGCGGGAGCGTTGGATCGGCGGGAGCCCGGCCTTGGCCTGCTTCCGGTCCTCGCGCTCTCGCTCGCGGAGCATCATGAGCGCGTTGCGGCACTCCTGGATCTTGCGGGCCTCGGCGCGCGCCTGGTCGTTGAACGTGCGCGCGTCCGTCTCATGGGCCGCGACGGCGTTGTATGCCTCGGCGAGTTTGATCGCGAGTGCCCCCGCCGTGTTCTCTGGGTTGCTCTCTGTGACGATGAGTTTCATTTGCCCGTGTTCTCCTTGTGAGGGCTAGATCGATCACGATGCGATCGTGTCGTCGTTCAAAATCGCGGTAACCGTGAGGTCCGCGTCGGTGATCTGAACGTTGGTCTGGGCGAACGGGAGCTTCCTCTGCCCGCCGATGTCCGGGTCCGAGAAACGGGCCCGGGCGATGCACTCGGTCGTGTGGACGAACTTGATCGCCTTGGCGATCGTGCCCGAGGTGGCCACATCGTCGATGAAACCGAAGTAGCAGGGGTCGGCGGCGTCGAAGGCCACGACCGGAGCGTTCGCGGTCCAGGTGTCCGCCGTGCCGCCCGAGTGCCAGTTGCCACCGCCGCTGAGTGGCGTGGTCTCGATCGAGTCGTTGTCGATCTTGCGCAAGATGATCGCCCACTCGGACAGGGTGTCGTTTCGGATGAGCATGCCGCGGCGGATCTGGCCCGCGCCGCCGAAACTCGTGAAGGCGCCCGTGTCCGTGAGGACGGTGGCGGACTCAGAGCCGGTCGTCGCCCCCGTGCTCCATGCCCCTTGATCGAAGTTGACCGTGGTCCCGGAGATCGAGGAGTAGGCCAGGCGCTGCTCCAATCCGTCCGTTGCGGAGTCGTCGACGACGCGGACCCAGCCCGTGGCGGGAACGTCGAGGGCAATCGTGGAGTCGAGCACGAACGAAGCCGAGCCCACGGCGCCACCAGAGGCCACGCCGTTTTGCGTCTTGACCACGTCGGTTCCCCCGGCCGTCCCAACCTCGAAGATCGACGCGGCCACATTGGATGCCAGGCCAGCGAATGTGATGTTACGCGAGGTCGGAGGAGCACGGCGCGCGCCCGTCAGATCGATCGTCTCCCAGTTGTTCGCATCCGCAGCGAGGACGTTGGTCAGGACCACGCCACGAGCCACGAACCACTTGCCGCCTGCGAAGGCTCCGAACGGCGATCCGGTGACATCGACGATCGAGTCCGCGGTGACGGGCGCAGCGATTGTGAGGTAGTTCGTCCCACCGTCCGGGCTGATGTCCTCGGCCTGGAACGTGCCCTTGACCTGATGGAGAACCGTGAGGCCGGATGCTGTGTTCTCGGTGGAGATCACGACCGCGGTCGCGCCGGAAGTCTGACCGACGACATAGTCGCCCTCGGCGACCCCCGTGCCTGTCTTGCCGGTTGCGGTGACGACCAAGTCACCCACGGCCCGGTAGAACTCTGCGGCCTCGTCGGTCGCGGGGACGGCCGTTTGCAGGAGGGTGTCCTGCGTGTCGGCGGTGGTGCCGTCCTGATTTCCGCGCGAGGTCAGGAATTGCGTGTGTTGGTACACCCGCGACAGGGGGAGATTGTTGCAATCGATCGTGCAGGCGTACTGCTCGTTCGTGCTGTCCTCGTCCACGTCGACCGCGGTCTGCGAGAACGTGATCGTGATGCCGCCGGCCTGGGCGGGCCCGTTCGTGACCTGGGTCGGGGTGCCATTGACATCGAGATCCGTGGTGTCGCCGCGGACGCCGAGGTCATCATTGTCGGCCAACTGCACGAGGGTGCGATCGGTCGTAGTCAGAGGCTCGTTCTCGCCGATCAAAAAATACTCGAAGGACCCGGTCGCCGACGCGCCTCCGGTAACCTGGGTCACCACACACCGAAGGCGCCCGAGGATGTCGTTCGATCCTGGGCCGGAGTTGTTCTCAAGCACGTCGCCGACCTCCAGGTCATTGCCCGTGCGACCGTCGAAGTTCGCCGTGTACGGCCCGTCCTGGGCGTTGAGGTCCGCGCCGGTCGAGGCGAACGGGACCACGAAGTTGCCGACGCCGCCAACAAGCTCGAAGTGCGAGTAAACCTTGGAATACTGGCGGGCGAACACGGCCAGCCGGCGAGAGTCGACCTGGGCCCCCGCGTCGTCGACCTTGACCAGAATGTCGAAGTGGCCAGCGCCACCCAGGAGGTTAGGCGATCCGGTGGCGAAGTCCACGTCGCTGTCCCACCATTCGTCGACCTTCTCGATGCGCCGCTGCTCGGGGTTCGCGGTGTGGTACGACCGGCCGCCGAGATAGTCATCCTCCTGCCCCACGTAGATCTCAGTTTCCGACTGCAAGGAGCCCACCGAGAACAGGTTGGCCCAGACGGACTCGCCGGTCTGAAACCCGTTTGTAGTTTCGAGCGTGAAATCGGGGTCAATGCCGGTCGCGTCGTCGTCGACGACCTCGGAGTTCTGGAACTGTGCGGCGGAGGTGTTGCGCACCCACACGACGTTTCGCACAGTGTCGACGGCCAGGATCACGCCAGTCGCCAGTGAGGTGACACCTGCGATCGCCTTGCCGATGTCACCGGACTCGGGGGCGCTCGTGGCCGAGGCCCAGCGCAGAGCAGTGATCCCCTCGCTCCCGGACTTGGCCCACCCGCTGGTCTGAATTGACCCGCCGTACAGGGCCTTCATGGACTCATCATCAAAGAACCACTTGTTGACGATCGTGTACTGGGTCGGCGTCTGCGCGGTCATCGGGACCGCGTACTGCATGTAGCCCGGCTCGTCGAACGTGTCCTGAAGCCAGGAATACAGCTGATTCACCGTGTAGATGTTCGTTGGGCGGTCGTCGGTGAAGCCGCCGGAGTACGTGATCTTGAGGTCGACAACGTCGATCGTCCAGTCGTCTTGGATGGCCATGTGTGCGGGTCCTGCGTGCTAGGTGGGTCGGGACGATCTTACCAGACCGTCGAATTGATGGGGTCCACGGTCCAGACAGCCGTCGAGGTCAACCCCGCCCCGGCTGCGATCGATGCGCCCTCGGATCGGAACGGCTCGTACTTGAGGGTCGAGCCCAGTGTGACGTTTTCCGCCTTCGGCTGTGTGCCGCCGCCTGTCGTGACTCGGAACTTGATGTAGTAGAACGGCCCCTGGGAGTTGACGGTGGTCGTCGACCAGTCGTTCGGCGGTGTGAACGACACGACGCCGTGGCCCGCGGTCTGGAAACTCGACGTGCCATCCGTCGGGGACAGGGAGACCCATCCGCCGTTCCAGTATTCCCACGTCCCGACGTAGGTGGTCCCGGCCGTGGTGACATCGATCGTCGTCTCTCCGAACTTGGCGATCCCGCCGATGTAGAACTCATCGCCGACAGACACGGTGGCCGGCAGGAGGTCCACGTCGTTGGTCGTGCCTTGGCCTGGCGTCGGCTGGGTGTCGCGCGCGGCGTCGGTGTAGTCCGTGAACCCGGTGCCGGTGTCGTTTTGGATCGCCGCATTGACGATGCCGCCGTTCCGGGCCTTGACCACGACCGCCTGGGGCGTTGCGCCCGAGTAGGTGCCCGAGACCTTACCGGTACTGTCGGCGTAGCCGGCCAGGAACTCGATCGATTCGTCGGTCGGGTCCGCCATCACGCCGCGCGAGCCCTCGGTCAGGCCGTTGAGTTCGAGGTTGACCGACACATTGACCGTGGTCGTCGCCGCGCCCACGTTGCGGACAGATGGCGCACTGCCGTCCGTCACGTCGATGGTCACCGCACCACCTGAGGTGTTCACGATGGCCGCGTTCCCGCTGTAGAACGTGTGCGTCTCGCCGGTGCCGGTGGCGTTGAGTGGGACGCGGTTGGAGTCGCTGTTCGCGTTCTCCTTGGACCGGTGCAGGGAGAAGTTCGTCGTCGAGATGACGTTCACGTAGTACCGATCGCCATCCGTGAGGCCGATCGTGTCCGTCCCGCCGTTGTCGTTGTACCAGACCTCATCCCCCGTCGAGAATCCATGACTGCCCGTCGTGGTGATGTCCTCGCCGGTCGCATCGACACCGACGCCGCTCGTGGTATCGAACTCTGCGCCCTTGCCGTTGTCGGGCGAGGTCCAGTAGCCCGTGAGCGTATTCCCGCTGAATCCAAAGGTACCGGTGGCATCAATCTCCACCGCGTGCCCCGTCTCGTCACCGGACAGCACGAAGGTGCAATTGTCGATGTTGACCAGCGTGTTCGCCTGGACGAGCGCCACGCCTGGCTCGGTGGTCTGGCCCGTGAACTGGCAGACCTGGAGTGACCCGCCGTTGTTCGTGGTGATGTCGATCAGTTCGCACCCGCGGAAAATGCAGGACGTGAAGGTGGCCGCGCTCGTCAGGGTCAGGTTGCGCCACGCATCGAACGTGCACCGCAGCGCATCGAAGGACCCCGAGGTGCCGGTGATTTCCAGGTCGGGTCGGATGTCCGGGGTCCGTTGGAAGTAGTGGGCCTCACCGGTCGAACCGTCGGACAGGGCGATCGGGGTCGCGGCGTTGCGCGCATTGTCCCGGCTGCTGTGCACGTTGAACGTGGTCGCCGTGACCCGTTCGAGCCAATAGGTATTCCCACTCGTGAGCCCGATGGTGTCGGACCCGCCGTCGTTGTTGTACGTCACGGGGACGGCGGTGATGAAACCGGTCGCCGGCGACAGGGTGACCTCGTCGGGCGTCGGGTCGACCTCGGTGATGGTGTCGAAGTAGACCTTTCGACCACTCTGGCCCTGGCCCTTGAACACGATGTCGGTCATGTCGACGGTCGTGCTCGCGTGCCCGAGGTCTACGCCGAGTCCCGTCCATCCGGCATCAAAGAACCCGGCGCCGAACACGATCGTCTTCGCCGAGTCGTCGAACTGAGTTGACGTTGCCGTCGGCGTCTCCGTCCGGCCGATCCATGACTTGCCGAACGTCTCGAAAATGCCAGGGCGCACCGTCGACCAGTGGCCAAAGCGGTTTGCGACCGTCCCCTCGTCGTGGGAGACGAAATCGTTGAAGGTGCTACTCGAACCCGTGAGCCAGAGGACCCCGACCCCGCGGACGAGATCGATCGCATCCATGACCTGATTCTCCGCCTTGGCCGAGCCTCCGAAGTCACCTTGAATGCCAAACGCGTCGATCGTGGAGATCGTGGGGGCTGTGCCCGAGATGATGTCTGGCCACGCGCCGACGTTGGGATCGATCGGGATGATGCGCGCGAGTTGCTTGGGGTCGGCATCGAGATCGCCCTGCCCCCCGTCGTCGATTACCGCGTACTCGTAGTAAACCGTCGACGAGTTCCCGATCTTGAGCCCGCATGCGGGGTATGCCGCGGCGTTGATCGAGTTCGACCAAACCGCCTTGGCCATCCACACCTGATTAGCCTCGGCGGTCATGTCCACCGTTGAGCCGTGAGTGTAGATGTGCCCGCCCTTGGTTGTGCCGACCTTGCGCGATACGCCGTAGTTCGACCCGCTCGTAAGTTGGTATCCGAAGTCCGGCTCGTTTTGCGGACCCGCGCCGCCGCCACCGTCCGACGCGAATCCGGTGGTCGCGTCGCAGTCCGTCAGGCGATTGTTGGAGTTCGCAACCGTTCCCATCAGGTCACCGCCACATCGACCGAGATCAAGTTGCCCGAACCGTCATAGCCCAGGGTTTTCGTGATGGTGGAGACGCCCGGGGTCACACACGCGACCGTCTCCAGGTTCCCGCTGCCGTCGTAGGCCAGCGTCTTGTACTGGCCCGTGGTGAAGTCGACGCGGATCAAGTTGCCGCCGCCGTCGTAGGTCAGGGTCGAGGACGGCTTGACCACGCACACGGGATCCTGCGCGGGACCGGGCGGGCCTTGCGACAGGGTGCGGACCGAGATCGACTGGACCGTCGGTGAGATCGTGATCGACGGGACGGACACCGCGATCGCGATGTCCTGAGTCTGGGGGTTGACCGTGATCCGGTTGACGCTGGGCGAGACGACCACCGGCGGGGTCGATGTCGCGAGGGCGGTCATGTCGTGAACTGGCCGACGGCCTCGAACTTGCCGCGCATCAGAGTTTTGACGGACCCGCCGTCGGTGATCTGGATGTCGTAGGGATTCCGCCCAACGCACGCCGCGGGGATGGGGTCGAGGACGATGTTCCAGATCCCCGAGGTGCCACCGCCGGTGATCGTGAAGGTCCCGATCGTGGTCGCCGTGTCGTCCGCGTCCTTGATGACCCCCGTCGCCGTCCACCCGGTGAAGTTGATCGCCGAGCCATCGGAGTCGTCGGTGAACGACACGTCACGCTCGAACCGGTCGCCCTCCACGAGGAGATCGTTCGTCGTGTTGCCGAGATCGACGATCGCGGTGGTGACTTGCTCGATGACGACGGGCATGGGTCTATTCTACGCCGTGGGTCGCATCGATCTCATCGGCCAGGACGTTGAGGGCCTTGCGGAGGTCTCGCTCGATGGCCCGTGCCTCGCGGTCGGACACCTCGGCACCGGCCCCCGCATTGGCCTTCTCCATGGCGAGCATCGACAGGCGGGCGGCCTCGTCGAGGGCTGTCCCGAGCCCGACGGTCATGGCCTCGGCCCCGAGGCACCGGGCCTTGTCCTTCGCGGTCGGCTGCTTGGCGCATTGGATGACCCGGCCGACATCGACGCGGGAGATCAGCGACCCGAGGGCCGGCTGGAGCGCGGCGCACCCGAGGGCGGGAACGAGGAGCACGGAGAGTGCGAGTGTGCGGATTCTCATGGTGCCCAAGATCTCACGGAGCGGCCGGCGCGCAAAATCAGCCCTCGCGGCGTACCTCGCGCGGCTTGGCGTCGCGGTCGGCCTTGTCCTCGGGCTCATCCGTGAGCGATTCGCGCTCGTCCTCGTCGATGTCGAGGCGGCCACCCGGCGCGGTTCGCGTCTTCCCCTTGGGCTCGTCGGGGTCTGGCATGGTGCGAGGATAGCGCAGAAAAAAAATCGAAATGAACTGCGATCAGGGGGTTGCAATCCCCGCTGGCTGGTGTACTATCTATCCATGGACAGCAAGAACAACTCCCACGCCCTCCCCGCCACCATCACCCTCCGAGGCGACAAGTACAGCTCGCACCACGTGCCGGCCGCAGACCGCGCATGGGTTGCCGATATGCTCGCGCAAATCAACGCCGCACTGGACGCGGACATGGCCGGCATCGAAGGCGCTTTCGAGCACGCGAACGGCCTTCAGGCCACCGTTCAGGCCGAGATGATTGAGTGGGTCAACCGCTACTAACCGCACCCCGCCCCAATCGACCCCAGCCCGTCCGGTCAGTCCGGCGGGCCTTTGGGGTGTCAGGAGACGAACCCATGAACAACAAAACCCAGGTAACCAAGGCATACGAGGCCATGAACAGGGCGGGAAACCGCGCCAGGCTGGCCCAACAGAACGGCGCAAGCCCCGGACAGGTCCGGCGCCTGTGGGCCATCGCAAGGTCCGCGCGAAAGGCGTGGCACACAAGCTGCGACGACGAGGCCGCGAGGGTGAGGCACAACGTCGCCGCCCTGACCTGCTAGACTTCCACTCCAACGATCCGCGCATGGTGGCCGGGGAGATCCCGGCACGGCGATGCGGATGGGATCGTCGGGGTCTGGCATGGTGCGAGGATAGCGCGTTTTCGCGTGTGAGTTCGCGCACCAAAAAGAATCTCAGATAGTTTGCTTGCGGGGCTTGCAATGGGCTCGGGAATCCGTATACTGGATCCATGAACGACGCAGCCAACGCCAAGTCCCTCGCCGCCACCATCATCTCCGAGCACCTCGCTGCGCAAAACGGCGACGAGTCCACCGGCGTCTCCATGATGCGCCAGCGCGAGGCCCTGATGGACATGATCATCGAGGATGGCGGAATCGAGGCGTGGACCAAGACCTCGGACGCTGCCGCGAAGATCGTCGCAGAGGCCATCTACGGCTAAGGGAGACGACATGGCAGAACTCAACCCAACGACGGTCAGCCGCGTCCGCGAGGAAATCCTGGACCTGGCCGAAATCATCTCGATCATCGACCGCGGCAGGGTCGACCTGGACGACGCCAGGGCAGAGGCCGTGTACCAGTCCAACAAACTCCTCTCAATCCTCAAGCGCCACGGCGCAGGCGGCGCGCATCCAAACACGTAGACTTCCACTCCAACGATCCGCGCATGGTGGCCGGGGAGATCCCGGCACGGCGATGCGGACATGAGCCCCCGCAGGCGCACTTAGCGCTGTTGGCCCATGAAACACGCGGAATCGTGCCGCCCTCGGTGACCCTGCTCAAGGTTGCCGGGGGCGTGCCCTTTTGTGCGGAGTCTCACGTGATGATGGGGTTGATTTTCTGGCTGGCAGACTGTACTGTGGTGGCATGAACAGCAAGCGCAACCGAGTCCCCGCCTACTGCAACGCCCCGGCCTACTGCTCGAAGGTCCGATTCGTCCGCGACGACGAGGAGTGCTACGACGTGTACCTCGGCGACTCGCTGATTGGCCAGTTGGCGCGCTACATGAGCGACGCGGTCGATGTCGGCATCACGACGACTGTCTACCGCGAGCACTACGCATGGGAGTTCGTGTCCTTCGACGAGCGGTTCTCCGATGTCACGACGGACGGCGAGGACGTGAAGTGGGCGCAGATCCGAGGCGTTGTCCGCGGCATCGTCAGCGCCCGGCTCGCCATCGAGCCCGGCGCGTTCATGGGCCCGTCCCGCATGGGCGGCTAGCCCGCGATCGGCGTGGTGTCGTCCGGCCCGAGGTGGTCGGGCGCCGCCCTGTCCCTCCCGTAGTGGCCAGCCGCGAACAGCCGGACCGCCGCGAACATCAGCCAGGCCGTGATCGGCCGGACCCCGTTGGCCCGGAGCATGGCCCAGAACAGCCGGTCAGCGTCACGCCGAGAGAACGCCCCCGAGGCGTACAGCAGGTCATGCACCATGGCCGCCTGCATCACCTTGGGATGAAACGGCGAGAACGTGATCGGCTCGGCGATCCACGGGATGCTCGCGCCGTCGAAGCAGAACCCCGATGGCACCGCGATACGCCCGAAGTCCGTCCGCACCACCCACGTCTCCGTGAGCAGGTACAGGCCGGACGCCGGCACCGGTTCGAGTTGCGGCTGGGGCGGTCGCATGCCGCCATGATAGCAGCCCCTTACGGGGGCCAGTCGCCGGCCGTCTACCCGAGGCCGGTCGGGTCCTCCCACACGTCAATCCTTGCGGCGCCTCCGCTTTTTCTTCCGCCACGACGGCTCGGGCCGGGCTGCCAGGAGAGCCTTGGCCTCGATGTGGAATGCCACCGTGTTGGGACTCCGCCTCACCCAGCCCTCGACCATGCGCTTGGCCCTGGGTAGCGTGACGGGTTCACCGTAGGGAACGACCGTGCCGTCGCCGAGCGGGATGTATGCCCGAGCCATTCCGCCGCCGAGGGGGACGACGAGACCACCGGTCATGCCGCCGTCGACCTTGTGGTAGCAGACCCGGGCGGGGCCTGTGGGGCACCAGCTCACAGCCAGCCCCATTTTGCGCCGGATTTGATCATGCTGACGGCGCTCTGCGCGATCCCGTAGTCGGCGGCGATCTCTCGCTGGAGACGACCGTCTGACCGGATGGCCAGGACTTGGGCTTCGCTCAGTTTGGCGGACCCGTTGCGTTCCCCCGCCCCCTGTCGATTATTCTCGGCCAGCGGGATGTAGCGCAGATTATCCAGACGATTGTTCGCCCTGTTGCAGTCGATGTGATCCACGCAATGACCATCTGGCCGCGGACCCATGAACGCTCGGGCGACGAGCCGGTGCACGGCGTGCGTACGATCGCGTCCGAGTTTGCTCAGGACTGTCGAAGGGTAGCCGCCACCGTTCGGTGACAGGGACTTGACCTTGCCATCGACCCTACGACGGCCACCGTCCCAAGTCGCTGTCCTGGGCAACGAACGAACACGGCCAACGCTGGACACCTCGTAGAACCCCTCATATCCCACGACGGGCCGCCACTCCTCTGCTTGTTTCGGCTCGCTCACGACGGCTCCGTTTCGGTGCTGGCCAGGAGTTCGCGCATGGCGTCACTGTCCACGAGGTACAGGCCAGGGGCTCCCTTGACTTCCGAGGCGCAGGCGACGATGGCCGCCAGTTTGGCGCGGGCCTCGTCTCCGGCGCGTGCCTCTTCGTAGGCACCATCCTTGTACCCTTGGAGCAGCGCCTCCGCTCGCTCCTTGGCTGCGATGGCGTCGAGGTAGCAGCGGGCGAGGATGGGTGTTCTCGTCGCATGAAGCTCGGGCAACTCATGGGGCATGATGCGCAACCATTCCTCCGCGATCTCACGCGCCCCCTCGTGGTCTGGCTTGTCAGTCATCGCCCGGCTCCGTTTCGGTGCTGGCCAGGAGATGTCGTGCGAGACACCACACGCACCATTCATCCGTGCCGGGCTCGTAGCCGCGCGTGGGGCATTTGCCGAACGGGTCGTTCAGGCACGCGCCGGGCCTCTCCTCTTCCATGTCTATATCCAGCCATAGCCTAATCGTGTCGTTAGCCAGCGCCAGTTTGGCGCGGGCCTCGTCTCGCTCACGCCTCGTCTCCAGGCGCATCGCTGCCCAGTCATCTCGTTCCGCCTCCGCTCGCTCCTTGGCTGCGATGGCGTCGAGGAGCACGGCGGCCATGT
>JAAOEI010000741.1_pt1 | contig 12311 bp, 17 predicted proteins | sample 7059261 | NCBI WGS metagenome assembly JAAOEI01 (sample SAMN14008812, study PRJNA610033) | viral metagenome | isolation source: viral particles filtered from seawater | place: China: Hangzhou Bay, Yangshan Deep Water Harbour | collected 2017-10-31
AGCCTCGTCTGCGTACGAAGAATTGTTGGCAAGATTGTTGGAAACAGTATTTATCTGGTTTGAAATCCAGTTGTATGCGTCGGCCTCTTTGTCGTCAGAGGGATCGTATTTGTCTCCAACTTCGTTGAGATAATCGTTTGTAAAATCTGCCAAGTTGAAAGAAAACCCGCCAGCCTTCGGATTGCCGTACGAATCCGAACCGCCCAAAAGCGAATCGTAAACACTCTGCCGAAAATCTTTGTCCAGCATCGGGCCGTACCGATGCAACAACATAAACGGCAAATAGTCAGAAATGGACATTACGCCATCGTTCGGCGGCATGCTACCCTCCGTACTGCGCCAAAGACTGCAAACGCTGCCGATCCAAAGCGGCAGCAGCCTGCACCTGCGCATTAGACAACTGTTGCAACGACGCCGTCCCCAACGTCTGGCCCGTCGCCACACGCCCATTCATAAGACCATTCAACACATTGTTGTTGCCGCCCATCAACGCCCGCGACCGCAACGCATCTCCCCGCAACAAACCCATCTGTTCGCGACGCAACTGACGCATCTCCGCCACCCCAGCCCCCTGCATGCCCGCCAATTCGCTGTCAAACGACCTGCCCATGTCGGAGATCCCCTCCCCGTACATGGCTTGCAGTTGACGAGCAGCCGCAGCGCTTTCGCGCTGCGAACGGTCCCGCAACGCCGTCAACTTCCGCATCAAATCTTCGCTAGTTGACGTAATCTGCCCTCGGGCTACCCCCACGTTGGTGTTTAGCGTGGCAAGCATCGACGCATACATTTCTTGAATGCGTCGACGGGCGGCAGCATCACGCGCCGCAGCCGCCGCAGCAGCCGCTCCAGCCCCGCCATCATCTTGGCTCACTGGAATATCAATGCCTAGCGCTTTGGCCAAATCGGCCATTGTTGGACCTAGGCTGTCCTGCCCTGACGATTCTGCCTGGCCAAAAGTTCCTATAGGAATTTGGCCATTGGTGGAGGTAGACCTACGCGCGGCAGACGAGCCGCCCGAAGAACTACTCCCCGCCATGTTGTCCCCAATAATTGGTCCGCCAAAAGGTAACCTATGGCGTTTCTTAACCACGAAGGCTGATCTCTAAAAGTACTGCCTTCGGGGTTAAAGATGGGGTTGTGTCCACCAAAAATGTCTCTACCGCCAACCGCAGTGTGGTCTTCAGCCCAATCCCAAGCATCATCAGCACGATCCTTGACCCAACCCCACACGCTCATTGAAGCCCCTGACCGATACCACCAACCGCCGTTCCCATCAACTGGCCAGCCCGACCCATCCGCAAATTAGCCAACCCAGTATCCCGCGCCGTCCGATACTGTTCCAACTGGTGGGCCAAACTGCCCAACGCCTGACGGTTTTGCGTCTGCAAAGCCGCCAACTGCCCCTGCCTATCCAACTGGAACTGGCTGACCGCATTGTTCCAAATGCCGCTTCCCATCAGCCCCCGCGGATTGGCCTGATAGGCCATCCCCTGCCGCGCCAACTTAAACTTGCGGCGCATGTCCAGCAACTGGCGGGTATACGCCGAACGCTGATTGCCGACATCAAACACATTCTGGTTTTGCTGCGCCATGTACTGGCCGTTCAGCGCATCCAACTGGCCCTGGAATGCTGCCTCGCCCTGCGGGTCCAACATGGCCGTCTGTGGCGAATGTGCTGCCACCCACCGCTGCCAGTTGGCACGCGCCTCAGGAGTCGTCAACGTTTGGTTGAGGAGTTCTACGCCAGTAACCATCGTCTATAAGCCCATCTGTCCCGTTTACAAGCCCATGTTCCACACGCGGCCAGACTGGCCGTTTGCTCCCGCCTGCCCAGTCCCAACCCCCGCCCCTCCCGTACCGCCCGAAATGACAGTCGTCCCGACCGTCGACCCCCCCTTCTCGTATACAAGAATGATTGCTCCCCCACCGCCACCACCGCCGCCGCCAGCGTTAGTGCCCGTGGCAGCGCCGCCGTTGCCTCCCTTTGCCTGGATCTGGCCGTTGTTCAGAAGGACACGCGCATAAATGCCGACAATGCCGCCGCCGCCTCCACCGCCCCCGCCAACATTCCCAAGTCCCGACCCGTTGCCGCCGCTTCCTCCCGCCCCGCCACGAAACGGAGTCCAATACGAGTTATCAACAGTAGAGTTGTTTTGCGCTCCGCCTCCCCCCAACAAGGCTTGCATCAAATTGCGTGGCGTGCCAATAGTCGCCCCCAAAGAAGCGTTTCCGCCAGCAGTGCCCCCACCAACGCCTGGAGCGCCCGTTGCCGCCCCTCCCGCCCCTCCGCTTCCGCCATAATTAGTTATGCTCCACGGGTTGGAAGAAATGGATGAAGTCGTGTTTGAATTAGCCCCCGCGGTTCCAGTGCTGCCGTTAGTCCCCGCGTAACCACCACTAAACGTTCCTGCTGGGCTTATCACTCCGCGAGTGCTGCCCACGGCAGCAAAACCATTATTTTGGATGATGCATCCCGCGTCAATCGTCAACGTGCCCGTGCAAAAAATCTTATAGCCGTTTGCTTTAATGGTGACGGGGCCAAGACTGTCGTCCACAACCATGTTGTGCAAATGCAAATCTCGGTTGAGGGTAATTTCGTTTACTCCGCCGACCACCGTCGCCGACCACCACCCGTACAACGGATCAGTAACGGTCGAATAATTGAAAGTTAAAGTTTGCGACGGAAACGACGGACCCGCCATTTCCCCCGACCCGAACAAAGACAACGGCGGCTCGTCTACCGAAACGGCAGCACTCAAATCTGCTTTCGCTAAACGAAGGACGCCACCTTCGGCGGTGCGTACCCGAACAAAATTGTCGTTAGAGGCCATGAAGCCAACTAATCGTCAACGTCTTACCAAAACGGTAAGTGCCCGCCTCGGACGGATTGAACTGCGGACGGATCAACGTGTTCGCAGCCCCCACCCGCACCACATGCGAAAAACACATAGGCGCAACCGCATTAGCGGTACCGTCCACATCGGACGGGTTCCATCGCGGCCCAAAATAACAAGCCGCCGTGTTCAAATCGTTACCGACCATAATCCGCGTCGAAAAATACACGTTGGCCGAACCGCCCACAGCCAACGACACCAAGTACAAACCTGCCTTAGGGGCCTCAAACTGGCCGTTCGCTAGCGTGTAGGCGTTAGCACTGTCCTGCACCACATGATCAAACGTAATGTTTGCCCACTGAGGTGACGCAAACGTCTGCGCATCCGTACCATCAATGTCGTAATCGCCAGAAACCCACGATGTGGCATGAAGGTACGGGCCGTGGATCTGACCGCTGGTCAACGTCGTGATCTGATCGTCCACATACTTCTTGCGGGCCGCATGATTGTTCTGCGTCGGCGACGCATTCTCCAACAACAACTGACCTGTCATCTGCTGCGAACCGTCCCGATGCACCACATCGTTCGTCACAAACTCGGCCAACGCATCAAAATTCTCGTTGACCTCGTCCGCCACGGCAGTGTTCCCTGCCACAAACTCGTTCAGCGCATTCAGCGTAGCCATCAGTTACCTCACTGCTCTCGGAAGGAAAATAAGATCAACCGCGTTCACACCCCAACGGCGTGACCCCGCACTGTCGCTCTGCCCCTGGAACAACAACGACACTGCGTAACCTGACCCCAACGATTGGCCGCGCACAATCGTCTGGTCGCTCTTGGAAGACGACCCCCAATCGCCTCCTACAATGTAATTACCAAAGGGATCGTTGCCGCCCCAAATAAACGAGTCCCATTTGCCGCCATCAAAAATGCCCGACACCGACAAATTCATCGACTTCTTCTGCCCCTCCCGATCAAAATCCCGATAGGCAGTCACCCGCACCGTCGAATCCTCAGACGCATCCAACACAAACCGAGGACGCCGAAACCGCTTCTTCGCCCCCGCCATCCCCACCCGATACCAAGCCGTCTGCAACCACGACGAAAACCGAACATTCACATCGCCGCCCCGCACGTCATACCGTCCGCCGTCATACTCCACACGGTACAAATACTCGCCGCCGCTCCCCAAAGCCAAATAACAAATTTCGCCTGCCGCAGGACGGAACTCCAACATGGCCGAAAACCCAAACCCGTACGCACTATCACGATTCCCGTACGCATACTGATACCAGCCGCCACCCTGCCCCAACAGCGGATCAAAAACAAAAACTCGCTTATTAATGTCGGTGTCCAGCCACGGCACCGACACCCACAAACGCTGATCCATCCACGCCAACGACACCTTCGACACGTACGTACCAGGGATCTGGCCGTCCGTGATCAACGTCGACATGTTGTCCCACAACCAGCGGATCTGCCCATCCGAACCGATGACATACACGCCGTCGTGCGCATCAAAAAAGTAGAGGCCGTTCGGAGCCGCAACGATCGCATCTTGCCCAGGAGCGCCCAACAAGTCGCTCATCCGCATCAACTGGAACGTGTCGGCACTGTAACCGCTGAACGCCCACACCGAACTGTTCTTAAAAATGTACAGGGTGGGACCGAACGACACGATGCCTGTGATCGGTTCGCCGTCACCGCCAACGTCGAACCAGTCGTCCTGACGGTAATCTTCAGGTTCGCTCGGATGCGAAAACCGCACCCTGTTCACCATCTGCTTGCTGTTTTCGTAAATGTTGGCGTGGAACAGGAAACCTTGGTGGGCACAAATAAACTTGGCTTTCGGCATGGTGCCGCCCGACGGGCTTTCCAAGTTTTCGCTCCAAGCGCCGTAAGCGTCGGTCATCACTTGGATTGACGTGCCGTCCCAACGGAACGCCTGTGCTTCCGCGTTGCGTTGCACATAACAGCGCTCGTCGCCGCGTGCCGCATCCGTTGTGGTTACCTGACGAGCCAACGTCGCTGCCCGCATCACCCCGCTGGTAGAGCCAAACCATCCAGGCGTCGACGGGGCGGTAAACGACAGCAAATCGTCCGTGAACTGAATCGAATCGCCGTCCTGCACAATAATCTGCGGCGGTTCCACCCCGTTATACGCCCACACGTTACGAGCATCCGTAAACGGCTCTTCATGCGTCGCCACCGCCGTCTTGCGGCGCTCAAACCCGCCGCGCGGCAACAGCCGCACATTCAGACAGTCAACTACCTGATTTTCGGCGAGCGTGAACGCATCGCCGACATAGTTCAGCCCGCCAGACCAGTCAACAAACTCTCTAACTTGCGGGCGGCGCGCCATCGGCTACCACTCCCAAGAATAAGCAAACCGATCCAGCAGAACAGGACCGTCATGTTCGCTACCCAAACGTTGCACCCCAGCCTTCGGGGCACGCACATACCGACGGCGCAAACGATCCAGATCACGCTCAAACCGTGCCAACTTCTGCTGCGACATCACATCGTCGTCCTGCCACTCGTACGCACGCGTCAAAATCCATTCGCAAATCAACGCATCAAACTCGCGCGGCAAATCGACAACATCGTCAACAGAATCTGCAGCAGTCGGCTGACGGTACCCGCGCAACACATACGTAGCGGGAGCCGCAGGAACAGGCCACAGAAACACGGTACGGTCAAACAACGACCATTCGGTCGTGTTGCCCGCCGTCGCACTAGACCAGGCATACTTACCAACCTGACGTTCATGCGGACGGTACTTCAACAGCCAACGGTCGCCCTCAACCGACATGATTGCCTCAGGCACAGGCGACAGTTCGTCCAGATCCTGTTCGGCTCCGAACGTCACCGTCCAATCCTGCTCGTAAAACGACCACGGCTCATCCCAAGTGCGGATCCGATCCACACCCTCGTTCAACCACATGCTCAACAGCGAATCAGGAAGGTCTTCCTCGTCGCTGTCCAAAAACGTACGCACATAGTCGTACATGCCCTGAACGGTCATCGACCCCATCGGCTACCGCCCAGGGTCGTGATGGTCGCAGTACGACTCGCCAGGCTTCGCTTTAGCCTTACAGGCATTGCCGTCCGTGCGTGTCCCCGCACACGTCGCCCGATCGTTGTACGGTTCGACGTACGGAACGTCCGACACATAAAAACGGCCTTCGCCGTGCGGCTTGCGGGCCGTCACCACAGCATCGGCAGGCATGTTCCCTGCCAGCCCGTAGGGGCGAGCATTCTCAACCCCTACGAGCATGGCGGGCACCTTGTGCGGATCTGCCATCAGATACCGAACAGCAAGACGGTGTACGTGAAGTCGGCCACCGAAGTAGTGTCAGCCAGTTCGACGTTGTCCGCACCGAACAGTTGCACCGTCGGAGTGCCACCCGTCGCCGTCAGGCGAGGAACAGCATCTGCAGCGCTTACACTGTCGGCATCGCACACCACCGCCAGACCAAACACTTCAGTCAGCCCGTACTCGGAGGGGTTCAGAGTGAACCCCCCCGTAGCGTACGTGCCCGACAAGCCAAGATCGCTGACGCGGATCCGCTTGTTGGAACCGACCGTGCTGACCGCAACGCTGGTCGCGTCTCCCGTCTGGCCGTAAGAGCCAGAAAAGATCGGCGACAGCGCAGCAGGCGGCGCAGAAGCAGTAACAGTCACGGCCATAATAACTCCGATCAGGCGGTCTTGTTGGTGATCTTGCCAAGACGGCGACGGCAGTTCGTGACCAGGTTGCCGTAGCAGATGATCTGCGCGTAACGGGCATCCTGGTTCGTCGGCCGAATGAACGGAGTCGACGTGAACCACTTGTCCGAACCGCGAGCAATCCACACATGCTTGCTGTTCAGGAAGTACATCACGCCCGTGTCGTTCGTGTTCTCGTAATCGCCCGTGAACACGTTGGCGTTGTCGATCGCGTAATCGAACACGACAGGCGCACCACGGTACAGCAGGTTCACGAAACCAGCGTCGGCCGTTCCAGGGTCCGAGTACCGCAACTGCGGCTGCAGCAGCGACTCGTACTTCTCCCACAGTTCCTGCGACGTAGCAATCATGTCAGGCGTGTCCGAACCGCCCTGAGCGGTACCGTTCCACGCAGCCGACATGTCGCTGATCTGCAGGGCCTTCGCCGTGTCATCCACGTACGACGACCAAGTTCCGTGGCCAGCAGGGTCCAGACCGCCAAAAGCGGCGTCGCCGACAGCGGCGCTCAGACCGTTCCACGACGTAGCCGTCGCCGAACCGTCCGACAGGAACTCCTTGACAAACAGGTCGGCGAGGGACTCCTCGGCCTGCATGATCTTGGCCTGGAGAAGATCGATGATCGCCTCCTTGCCGTTGTTCTGCTGCTCCTCAAGACCAGCGATCGCAATAGACACCGCAGCCTGCTTCCACAGGTACTCGGCGGCAGTCAGGCCGTCCTGCGGGGTGGTCGGCAGTTCGTCGTACTGTCCGAACGTTCCAGCAGTGTCGTTCGCACCCTCAATGATCGGGACGACAATGCGGGCACCGCCCGAGTACGTCTTAATACGGTTCTTGGACTTCAGCCAGTTCAGAAGCGGCCGCGCCTGGAACACGTTGTTCTCCAGCGTGGTCGCGTAGTTGTAAAGGGTAGTCGACAGAATACTGTCGTACGGAAGGGACGTAGTGTCCGCCATGGTTCTCTATTCTCCTGTGGGTCTAGCCGATGCCGTGTGCGGCTTCGGCTGCTCTGAACGCATCAGCAACGCTCATCGGAGCAGACGCAACCCCAGGGGCGACAGTGCCCGCGGCAACCCCATGCCCACCCGCCACGGGCGGAGCCTGAGCCTTCCGCTGCTGCACCGACCTGTCCGTAGCCGCACGCGTCATCCGATCAAACGCAAACGCTTTAAACGCTGCGTCAAGATCGGCAATCTGCCGTTCGACCGCAAACTGGAGAAGTTCGGTGTCGTTAAAATTGACACCGTACGTCTGATGCAAGCCTGCCAATTCCCTGTCAATTTGCGCCTGCGCCCGCTCCATCTGAGCCTGCGCCATGAACTGCTCAACCTGCTGCCATCGCGGATCCTTCGGATCTGACGACGAAGGCTCGTCGTCATCCCAAGCGAACGGATCGTCATCATCGGCCTTGGCAACCTGTTGCGGCTGCTGGCCAATCGGCACTCCGTACGCCTGAGCCATTTCCCGAATGACATACTCGGGATTCTGCTCAATCGCGTTCCACAATCGTTCAGCATGCGTGAGTTGCTCACGTTCGGCTGCCAACTCCTGCGTCTTACGGGTGTAATCGGCCTGACGCTGGTAGCCATTAAGAGCCTCTTCAAGGCTCACCTGCATTTCTTCGCCGCCCACCTTTACAGTGAACTGGCTCGGTACTGCAGGTTGCTCCTCCACCGCATCGTGTTCGGCAACGCCGAGGTCCGCAGGTGAAGTAAGATCGGGAGACTCTGCTCCCATCATGTCAGTGTCCACAGAATCCTCACGGGTTGTTCTGTCAGGCCGTATCTCGGCCTCATTACTGAGGGGAAAATGTCCCGTCAGAGACGAAATGCCCACCCGTCAGGACCAACCAACAATGGGGATACAGCAGCGGGGGAGGTGATGTCCCATACGATCCGCCAACTTCCCGACCCGATTCCGTTTGGATACACGGACTGGTCGTACGAGATGGACGGCACGCCGATGGCGGCTGTTGACGCAATCCCGCTCAACGAAACGGTGGTCGCCGCGATCGTAACGGTGACAGTCCCGACCGTGTCCGTGGGGACGATGCTTGTCGGGTTGGCTGTGACGGCCCCTGCGGTCAGGGAGGGAACGCCGACAAGGATGGTGCTGCCTACCCCTGTCGGGTTGATTGTGACTGCGCCCGCGTTTACAGACGGTGCCCCGAATGCTGCATTGTTGGTCAGGCTGGTCGGGTTGACAGTGACAGCCCCTGCGGACAATGCGGGATTGCCGACCGATATGGTGCTATCCAGCCCGACGGGGTTGACAGTGACGGCCCCTGCCGTAACAGAAACGGTTCCGACAGCACTCGTCGGATCGATCGATGACGGCGATGCTGTGACTGCGCCCGCTTGAACGGTGGCGGTCCCGATAACGCTGCCGCTTGCAATGCTGGCAGGTTCGATCAGGAGCGGTTCTAAAAGGCGTTCTTCGCCTGCTCCCGATTCAAGCAGTCGATAGTCGCCGCTTTCAAGGACGCGGCGAGCCACGGCTATCCGTCCTCAAACTGCTCTGCAAGTACCTCAGGGATAGCCACGGCACGCAACGGCGGTTCTGGACTCCACGTGTCCGCATCGCCGTCCCACAGAACAATGTTTACAACGTTGTCGTTTTCGTCCAACAGATAATAACGGCCCATTGTGTTCCTACTTGCTAACAATGACGGCAATGCCGTCACCGCCCGTGCCGCCGTTACCGCCAGCAACCGACCCGAAACCGCCTGACGCGCCGCCCCCGCCGCCGCCATACTTGCCGCCGTTACCGCCAGCAAACCCCGCATTTGCTGTAGATCCCCGACCGCGACCGCCGCCCCCGCCGCCACCGCCGACAATGGCGTTAGCGGAAATTGTCGTAGCGGCCGTGCCGTTCCCCCCAGTGAGAGTGGTCGAAGTTCCTCCTGCTCCGCCCGCCAACCCGACACCGTTTGTGCCGACGCCGTAACCGCCGTCCCCCCCCGCCAAACCGTCCGACACGCCCGTGCCCGTAATGCCTCCCGCGCCGCCCGCTCCAGCCCCAGGCACCATTCCAAACACGTTGCCTTGATAGCCCGCAGAGCCATCTACGGCACTTACCCCGTAAGTGAGGCCGCGTCCCTTGCCTGTCCCTCCTGTCCCGAAAGTGGTGGAATTGCCGCCGCCGCCACCTTTGCCGCCTTCGGCCACCCACTTAGACGAAGACGGAAAATGAGTGTTGCCTCCGTCTCCGCCCGTACCGCCCGTGGCTGGGGCAGTAGCGCCGCTGGCCGATCCCGTCCCTGCCGTTCCGCCCGACCCGACCGTGACCGTTTCGGTAGCCGAAAAATCGGCAATCGAAACATCTTGGAACGGGGTGATTCCCGCCGCCTGTCCGCCCCCGCCGCCGTACGAGGTCCCCGCCGTCATTCTGCCGCCGCCGCCTCCGCCTCCGCCCCCTCCGATCAGGATGCCGCGCACCGTCGCACACCCGAACGGTTTGCGCCATTGGCCCGACGAAGTAAACATTTGAACGTCCAAAGCGGGGCTGCGGCTGACCGTCACCCATTTGGTGGCTCCGTTTGAACGGAACGTGAACGATCCGTACGGGGAGCGAATAACCGCCCAGTTAGAGGATGGGGCGACTCCGTCCACCGTGTCACTGCTGTTGCACTTCACTGAAATTGTGTTGGTAGCAGTGACCGACCCCGACTCGTCCGCGACCGTCACCATCGTACCTGCGGGAACATCGCTCGCATCTTGCAACGTGATCGTGACCGCCCCCGTCAACGTTGTGGTGTTGACTATTAAACGGGCAGTCTTGTCTGTTACGGTGTACGCCGACGCCGAGTATGACGCAGCCTTCCGTTTGAACAGCGTTGCTTCTAGGCCGTCGCGAGTCACACGTTTGTTTGTGCCCTCCGCTCCAGAGTTAGGCCCTGACAGGACATCTTTGTCAACGATTTCAAACAGGTCGTCTGTCGCAATGTCAGTACCTGCCAGCAACTCCAAATCGCTGATACGCTGATCGGCCATCAGAGTTTAAAAATCTTGTTAGCGCCGTCATCCCACACCACATTGATGTTCCCGCCGTTTGGCGTCACCGAAAACCCGTCGATGTACGCGATCAACGGCGAATCTGCATCGTTTGTCACGAACTGGTAGATCACCAGCGCGTTCGCAGCCTTCCCCGTATCGACCGCCACCGACGGGAACGTCGCATCACCCGCATCAAACACCCCGTCAGTAACGGCCTTCGACCCGAGCGTCTGATCGGTAGACGCCCCGTACGACGTGACCGACGACTTGTACTGGTGGGCAGCACTGTACGTGTAATCGGTGGTACTAACCAACGCCACCTTGATCGTGCCCGAATCCAGATCGATGCTCGGACTCTGGCTCAGGAACGACTGCTTCGCTTTCGGGTAGAGGGCTGAAGCCATTACGAATACTCCTCGGTTGTTCGATCATCCCATGCGACGTTGACCGCCCACGTCACCGATGTGGGCAGACCGCCGTCCAGCACAATCTTCTTTACAGTCCACACCCCGTCCGTCCCGTCCGCACCCCGCGGCGCAGACCCCACATAGGCGACCGTGTCGCCAATGTCCAACGCCTGCTGGAACGTCGCAGGGGTCTGCCCCATCCCGCCCGTGTCAGGCACCCACGTGTCGCCCTGATCGTCAGAACGGAGCAACACCACCCGTTGGGCGTCCCGCTCCCCATACCCGCTCACGACACATACGGGCGAGGATGCCCGCCAGGCTCAGGAAACTCAGGCGGATTATCAGGATTGCTGATCACCTGCCGTTTCTTCTTCCCGTCCGACAAGTTCACATTGACGTTCACGGTCGGCGGCTGCGACGCCAACCGTTCCATCATCACCATCAACTTGTCCCACTTAGCGTCGATCGAATCACTCACCGCCACCCTCCTGTCCGCGAGCCTGCTGGGCCTGCGCCTGCTGCTGCTGCTGCATCATCATCTGCATCATCAACTGATCTTGCTGATTTGCAGCCTGCTGATCTTGCATCTCTGCATCGATCTGCTGTTTCTGCGCCGCCTGCTCCATCGCCAACATATGCTCGTACTCGGCGCGATCCACATCACGCGCATGCTGGTCCTGACGATCCTGCAACTGCATCGCTGTTGTCTGCGCACTCCCCTCGTTCTTCTGCGCCACCAACTCCGACGGTGACGTACCACCCATCTGCGACGGCTGATAGCCTGCCGCCTGCTCCATCTGCCTCTGAATGTCGGGAGGGGCATCCCGATAGTTGATCTGCTCCACCAACTTCTGCGACTGATCCTCACCCTGCTGCTGCGGCTGCTGCTGCATAATAAACTGTGACGGATCCTTCACCCCGAACGCATCGCGCAACACGTACGTCAACATTGCCATCGGGTCGACCAACGACCCGACAAACGGCCCGACCGTCTGCATCAACTGCAACGCCCGCTGCTGACGGAACTGCTCGTCCTTCGGCTGCGTCGACCCCGCCTCCACCATAAAGTCGAACTCGCCCTCAATGTCTTCCCGTGTGAACTGCACCCACTGCTTTGCCCCGTCAGGGCCAATGATGCGAGCCACCTGATCGCCAGTCAGATACACCTGAGCCAACTGGACGATCCGCTTGGCAATCGTCGCCATGAACTGTTCGATCTGTGCCAACTTGTCCGACACGCGAGCGTTCGTCGCAGACTGGATCAAAGACGCTTCGGTTGCCGTCCGACGAATCTCGGGTGCAGCGCCCCGCTGATACTCGGTAACGCCCGACACCAACTGCAAATCCTG
>JAAOEI010000742.1_pt1 | contig 12305 bp, 20 predicted proteins | sample 7059261 | NCBI WGS metagenome assembly JAAOEI01 (sample SAMN14008812, study PRJNA610033) | viral metagenome | isolation source: viral particles filtered from seawater | place: China: Hangzhou Bay, Yangshan Deep Water Harbour | collected 2017-10-31
CTTTCTGTACTTACTGCATTTGTTGTATCAACACTTACAACCAAATGATACCAAGCTGATGGGTCTCTTAAAGCCCTAGTTGGCTCTAATTCAGTATGTGCTGAACCACCTACTCTTGCATCAAAGTATATTCTGTAATCACCAGCACCTCCCTGATTAATCATAATATTATCTCTTGTTGTATCACTATTTCTTACTGATAGTAACATTCTTTGTGTAGTTGCCATATCACCTAGCTTAAACCAAACACTATATGTAAATGTTCGTCTATCTCCAGCACCACTAGGAGTTCTATGCATATAAGCACTATCACCATCATTAAATCTAATTGATTGGTCTATTGCATATGTGGTTGTACCTGATCCACCAGCTCCACCAGCAAGAACATTATTTTGAAATACCATGTGTAACCTCTAACTTACGTTTAAACTCGCCTGCATATGTACACTTGAACTTGAGAACACAATGTAGTCTATACGATCGACGGCAGAAGCTGTCGTTGTAAGAGTGGGAGCCGTGCCTCCAACAAACTTATAGTTACCACCATAAGCTAACGTACGAGATCCAGTACCATCCTGTCGAATAAAGAATGATCCTGTCTGTCCCTTTTGTACATTTGTTGGATTAACTAAAGTTCTGTTCCCACCAAGAACTACATCAAAGTTCTGACCACTATCAAGGTCCACAGTAATTGATGTTGCATCTGTTAATGAAACCACGTCGGCAACAGCTGCTTTTGTTAGTCGTAATTGTTTACCAAGTGAATCAACAGCACTAACGGATATAGCTGTTGTTGCAAATAGTTTATTTGTATCGGTAATTGAACTTGTAATACTTGTTGTGATAATTCTTGTGGCATCTACAGCTGTAGCCGATACCGTACCACCCACAGTGATTGGCCCGACATCTCCACCTTCTGTAGATAATGCACTGACACCTACAGGGTCAACGGCATTGTGAACATTTGTACCATCACAATAAATAAACTTTGAACCACCACGAGGAGCAATAACATCGGTTGTTGTTGCGGCTGTTTTTAATTTAACTGTATATGAACCACCGGTTGTTTGGTTATCAACAACATATAGTTTTTCAACACTAGGAATTACAATCGTTGAGTTTGATGCTAGTGTTCCTTCAATTCTTAATACAGCATTACGAGACTGGTCGGCTGCACCGTTACTAGCTGTTAATGATGTTGTGGCTCCTGTTGTACTGACAACGACTACACCACCAACAGCCTCGTCAACCATATCAATAACTTGTTGATTAAGACGATCACCCCAGGTGTTTGCATTTTCGCCGTCAGCTTGTTTCTCTAATCTGAGTCTAGTTGTATACGTACTGGGCATAATTAATTACTTCCTTTTACTAATGTATTATCGCCTCCAGCTGGTGAGGCATTGTTTCTCATATCATCCTGTCTTGTTCTTCTAGCTTCATTCAATAAGTCAGTAAAGGCTCGTTGATACTCTTGTTCCCAAACTTGAGCTGCCGAGTAGTTCTTCATGAACATACAAGCTTCCTTCATACTAGCATAAAACAATGCATTAGAACAATATTTGGTAAAGAAATTCTCTTGGTGCACTGAGGTTGCTGCTGTCGGTTGGACAATATAAGACATTTCACAATCATAGGCCGATACAGGTGTAGGAGCTATCAGTAAATTATCAAAGCCAAAGTTGGCATAATACCTAGGCACTCCTGTACTTGTACGTTGTGGCCAATAGTCATTTAAATATTCATCAGTCTTTTGTAGTAGATTAATACGTGTACCATCAGACTTTAGAATATTTAAATTTTTAATGATTAATGTATTTAACGGTTTGGTAATAAACGGATCACCGATAACCATATTTGATGTTGCATATTGTACAACACCATATGAATCTATTTCTCTAGTTAATCGTGCTTCAGCTCTTTCTATAAAAGCTGGGATGTCACCAACAAACTCTGTGCTGGTATCTTCACTTGTTGTTTTAATTCTGTTTACTAATTGGTTGTATGTTATACTCATATCTTCTTAGCCTTCCATATTTCAGAAGTACCACCAAAAACTTTCGGTGTCCATATTCCTCTTATGTGTGTTCTAAATCTAGCACTAACTCCTGTTAATACCAAGTTACCATCACCGTTTATATTTGGTGATACAACTCTTGTTCTTATTACTGGTTGGAAGTTTGCTTTACCTCCCATACCGGCATGTACACTACACTGATAGTATAATGTAGTTGGACCATCATTCGCAACAAAGATTTGTGTATAAGCTCCAGCATTACCCGGAGTTCCTACTGTCTGTACATTTGTTGTAAACGGTATGGTTCTACCCTCATCTAAATAAAATCGTAATGGGTGTCCACTATTAGAACTATCCGATTGATCGAAGGTATATAACGTACGGCCTTTAACAAGATTTAAACCATACTGAGGTTTACCATCAATATAATATATATTACCACTACCCGGATTAGCTACGGTAACTCTAAATGTTCGTGCATTATATATAACAGGATTAGCTCCAGCTTGTGAACTTTCATTGCCTGTATCAAACTCACCTGATACTCCAGTAACATCAACTTCAATACCGGCTTTAATAAATGGAGTTCCAAGACTAAATGTTCCAACGACTTGAGATGGAATAACTTTTGGACTACTTGTGATTGTCAGACTTCCTAATCCTGTCACTAATGCTACCCCTGTAACATTAACTTCTTTAACAAGTTGAACTGTTGGACTGTTTAAACCAAACGATAAACTTGTTCCTGTTAGAGTTAGGTTGGCATTGGCGGTAACAGATGTACTACCAACAGCCGTGGTCATGCCTACGTTGGTTACAAGAGCTGTTCCCGGAATAGTTACGTCTACAGAATTGACAGCCGTAGATAAAGAAACACCGGTAACCGTAACGGTGCGATCGACAACACTACGGTTCCATGCACCTGAGTTCCAAGTATTTCTACCGTATCCACTGGTAATCACAGACATAACTGATTACCTATGGATTACGATAATGTGATAATAGCAGTAGATGCAGCAGCAGCTGGGAATGAAACAGTGAACGTACCGTTAGTGGACGTTTTATCAGACCCAAAGTCTAAGACAGCAATAGCTTTGTTACTATTAGTTGAATTATAAATTAATGCTCCTCTAGCTGAGAATGTTGTACTGGTAAAAGATATATCAGCAAAATCAATAATTGCTGTTCCACCACCGGCAGATGTTGCACCAAGGGAAATAGTCACACCCGTTAGTGTGCCTCCACCAGGAGCATATCCACCACTTGACACAACTTCATTATTTGTAGAGTACACAGATGTACCCGCCGATAAAGAAGCTGCACTTGTGAATAGAGCTATCTTTAAGGTATCAGTTTTAATCTGATGTCCTTCTTGTAAAACATCTCTTTTAAAAGAGTTACATACAGCTTGTGTAATGGCCATTTTTTAGTTACCTCTCTTTGTAAATGTTGAATCATCAGGACTCCACCCAGCATCACCAGTTGTAGCTAGTACGACTTCTGGACGTGCATCCCTCAAGTTTTCATCGTCATCAATCCTTGGAGTTTTGTTCTGCGGGTGATCTTGAATATTATATCGACCATCCGTTTCCGAAGCTCCAACGACTAATCCCGTCGGCTCTTTGACTCGTTCAGAGTATTTAAATCTAAACCCTGATCGGTCACAGATAAAGTATGCATACTTACCTTTTGCCATTATAACCTAAACGATGGCTTAATCAAAAGACTCGCCCTTTCTTTATCTGCATACATTGCTGATGTTAATTCTTCTTCGTACATCTGCTTTAACATACTGGCTCGTTCAGCTGTAATGCCCGGTCTTTTGATAGACATTTTATAAGCTAAGCCTGTTGATAAGCATGATAAGAATCTAAAAGGAACATCAGGATCTTGGTTAGATTTGGTTACATCTTCAACTTTATTAAAGCTGAAATATGATAATATAGGTGTGCCACTTGAAGTTGTGGTATCTGGGGTAGGCCACAAATATAATTCAGCAGCATCTCTTAATCTGTTAATAGCATACTGTGTTGGTCTACCTGTTTGTGTCTTGTTGGTAATTCGTTGATAAGCTTCCATAGTAATACGTTCTAAAGCTAAGTCAGTATTAGTTGAACCACTGACTGTTCTATGGACAAGTTCAGTTACATCTATGAGTGAAGTTGGTAAAGTGTATTTAGCTGTGCCGTTTGTAATATCTAATGTAGCAATGTTTTGTTTCCATAGTAATATACCACGGTTCATCCAATCGATAAGGAGAAGGTTAAGTGTACGTCGTGCTTCCAGTGGTTCAAACCCTAGAGTCTGCTCGCCACCTAGCATAGACATAGCTTCTTCGATTACGTCAGCTATATCTAGATTAAATGTTGTTGTTCCTGAAGTTGCCATATTATTTCTTTTTCTTTTGTTTTAATAAGTTCTCAAGTTCTTTGGCTTGAGAGGCATGAGTCTTAGATGCTTTTTTAAGAGCACTTATAATTTTACGTATTTTCTGTGGATGCACCATAATTACCTATCGTCGAAGTCAGTTCCGTATGATGGGTTAACCATACCACCAGTAAAATATTTATTACCTACTTTACCACCACCTTTTAACCTATCTCCTTCTTCTCTTAATTTATTTCTTTTTTTTATTTCTTTTTTAAGTTTTGCTTGTTTTCTACCAATTCTTTCTTTTTCAATTTTATTTGATTTATCTTTAGATGCTTCTTCACCAGCTGTTTTTTTAACTTTATAATATTTACCCGGAGATATGTTTGTTGCACCAGAAGGTACTTCAATTTCTTTACTTTCCGTAATAGGATTAATTTCAGTCATATATCTTGTACGGTATGGCAACAACGAACTACTTTCGTTAGGGTCTTCATATTCATCCCTATTTACTTTTTGTCTTCTTTTTCTTTCTAATTTACTTACCATATTATTTATCCTTATCTGAATACAAATTGTTAAATGTTGTTTCCCAGTCCATATAACTATCGTGTTGTTCTGCGGAGTGTTCCCACTGTGACGGTACAAAGTCTGGTGGTCCTTCTCCTACAACCCATAGTGCAGGATTGGTTACACGTACACGATTGTTTGGTAGTGCTACTATACAACCTTTATAGGGACCAGATGTTAATTCCAACACATGCGATTGTTTATGTTGTGCTGGATCATCCGATATATAACTGTCGGTATAATCAACCGTAAACATGTACTTACCATTATAGAACTCTCCGGCTATCTTACACAACCACGGACTTGAACTAATTCGATCCATTCTGATGACGGCATGATTACGACTGGAGCAGTCCCAAGGTTGGGCTAAATGAGTCTGTATATTTGGTGGCCATTCATCAAACGGTGTGTCCCCCACTAAAGCCGTTATTGGTAATCGTGCCCACATAGCTCCTCCGTGGGGATTCGGATGATCTTCTCCACATCCTGTAAACACAACTTGAAAACTCAAACAACGGTCTGGGATAGTGCACACTGCAAAAGCCAAAGCATGTAAAAACTCGCCTTGGTATTTCTCGTGGTTATGTGTGAACTCTTTCCTCACCCAACACTTAAAGTGTGGGATGTTAGAAATTGTATAAGCCACTATTTAACCTTGCCGCCTCGTCTCATGTACTTGGAAGTCTTACCACCTTTAGCCATATACTTAGATGTTTTACCGCCACCTTTCATTCTGTATTTAGATGTTTTTCCACCACCCATAAGTTTGGCTTTACCGCCTCTTTTCATTTTACCTTTACCGTCGGCTGCATAAAACGGAACTTTTTTTCCATCTTTCATAACCATTTTTAATTTACCACCACCGGCAGCTTTGTATTTAGTGCCTTTGGTTCTACCACCGGCCATCATTTTTTTCTTTGTTGGTTTTTTAGTGCTGTGTATTGGCATTTTATAGTGCTCCTTTTAAGTACATTATTTCAAGTGTTAGTATAGTTATTGCCGCCACTAAAGACAATACTAAAATAATTGTATTCTTTAGTCGACGTTTACGTTGAGCTTCTGCTTCCAAAGCTTTCTTACGACGAACTCTTTCCGCAGCTATCTCAGCTTGTAGTCTTTCCCACTGTCCCGGAGAACCAAACAACATAAACAGTTCTCGCATCTCATCACGGATACGATTGGCTTCCTCTTTACGAAAGTGAGCATCGATTGCTGTCTGCTCTGCTCCCGTTAATTTACCAAGTATACCACCCTTCTTTTCGGCAGCAAATGATAAATCGGCTTCAGCTTTAGCTAGTCTTGTTATAGGACCAACCAAAGAAGCTAAATCTTTACCGGCTTTAACAGCACTGGATATTGTGCTACTAGCTGTCTTTAATGCAGCAAAAGCCATTAATGGATCAATCATCGTCGTCTACTTCTTTCTTTTAGTTTTAACCTTTTGTTTACGTCCACTAGCACTAATCGGGTATCGTATCGATGTAGGCTTTGGTCCGACATTAGTCTTGGCTCTTTTTCTTTTAACAGCCGAAGCCTTTTGTCCTGATGACATTCTATCAGCTACTGCCTTCGGACGACAGACTGGATACTTTCTTTTTGACGACTTAGCTGACTTACGGCCACACGGTTTACCTGTAGATATGTCTACCCACTTCTCGCCAAACCATTTCTTTAAACCCTTCTTAGCCATTCTTCTTGCCCTTTAATTTATATTCCTTTGGTACTTTACCATACCCAACAACTCTGTCCCATTCTCTTTGTGTGTAGTAATTTTTGTTAGCCATGTTATGCCTCTATTTCATTCTTAATATATATTATATCCATACCAGCTCCAATTGCAATGTTTGCTCCTGAACTATCACCAATGGCTCTAAATTCTAAATCTGTTTTTTCTGTAAACTTTAATGGTACAATATATTCTTGATGTGTACTACCTTCAGCTTTTACAAATTTATCTTTAACTTGAAATACTTCTCCAAATGGTCTAGCAACAAAATACACTGTTGCATATTTATTATTTTGTGTTGTTGCTAACGTAATATCTGTTTGTAAAACATAAGCTGTATAACCTGTTGGAACTGTCCACAGTACCATAGATGATTGATTATCACCTATGGCTATAGTTGCATACTTATTAGCTGGAACTCCTGCTGTAACTGTTCCTGTACCTGCATAAATAACTCCTGCATTTTGTCCACCACTACCTGCACTCCGAACAATCATACGATTGATTCGTAAATATTCTTTTGTTGTATTAACAGCAGTCTGTCCATCAAGTGTTACTGTTTCGTTTATTTCATTATAATCTGCATCTAAACCAAATAACTCTACTGTCTCAGCACCTGTACTCCCTTCATCATCTGCTGTACTTGAACTTGAAACTTTTAAAACTGTAGCTGCAGATAAATAACTATATAAACCACCTTGTGACCATATAGTTTCTAATGCATCATCTATATCTGGATTAAATCCAAACTTAAATATACTTTCATGAAGGAATATTTGATTACGAGCTACTTGTAAATAAAAAGGCTCTGTTGTCCCAACTTGAGATATGGATCTAATCTTTGTAGGATTTAAAGGCATGACTAGTAATACTTAGTTACTTTACGACGGTTGTTCATAACTTTACCACAACCACGAGCTATGCCACCTTTTTGTAGTTTTAACTTGCCTCCAGCTTTAGATCGTTTTGGTCCTTTAAAGTCTTTTCGTTTAGTTCCACGATCATCTTTTATTTTACCAGCACAGATTTTTGATGCATATGCATTTGCATAAGCTGAAGGGTAAACTGCGAACTTACGTTTAGCAGCAGCTTTACCTCTAGGACATAACTTTGTCATACTTGTAACCCCATCTATTCTCTGATAAATCCCACACTCTTTTTGTAGCTTGTGGAATCTTTACCATTAAATTATTAAACCTTATTACGTTTTTTGTTACTTGCATGTTTCTTCCTCCGTTTCTTTGTTTTACTCGGTGGTCTTGTTATTTGTACATTTATATTAGCACGACTTATGGCCATATTAAATACCTATAAGTATCTTTGCGATAGTGGTTGATATGCCTGATTGCATAACTATAGTGGCACATACAGCTCCAACGACTAACCATTTAACTTGAAAGATAGATCGTTTAACACAACCCATATCTTCTTTAAGTTCAGATACATCTTCACGTAGCTGAGCCTCACGTTCAATATGACGTGTTAATTCAAGTTTAAGATCAGTTAACTCTTTATTGGTCATGGTTTAGAATATCCAACACCACAATAGTAAACCAACTATTGCAGCTATGTACCAATGTTTTTTACATTCTGAACATTTAAATTTTTCTTTAATCTTCATCCAAATCATATTTATATCTAACATTTCCATCTCCTCCTCGCCTGACAAATTCTTTTGTTAGGTGTTTTTTTACAATTAATATTATGCATCTTAGCTTGTCCAGCACTTCGTGAACAATAAGACTTTCTCCTCTTAGCAGCTTTACTGCCTTTTTTAACACTGCCGGTAACAGCTGTTTTTAATTTAGATCCAGGATTAGCACGACGATAAGCAGCTACACCTTTAGCTGTCATCCCAGCACCTTGTTTCGTTGGTCGAAAATTACCAGACTTAACACTGGACTTTATGCCCATACCTTTTTTCTTTTTACGAACAGCCACTACTCTAACCAGTAAAGATTGTTCCTGCCGCACTTGTAGGCACAGTTATATGTAAATTGGTTTCGTAACGAATACCTGCATCTTCAATATATTGATCAGATGATCCTCCACTATTAAGTTGAACTTTTAAAATAGTATCACCAGAAGCACCACCATCTCTTAAAATAAGTTCTTTAATAGCTGTAGAATTGTTTACAAAACTATAACCTCTTATACGACCTGAACTTGAATCAACTGTACCTGTAACTGATACAAAACTTGCTTTAATATTTGTTGCCATATTTAATTCCTTATAATTAATAATAATAACAGGGGCCATTACTGACCCCCATTATCATTTATATCCTAGGATGATCCCGCAGAACCATAGTAAGATCTCCAGTCACTGAAACCAAAGCTATATCTTTCTCTAGCTTTAAATCTCAAGTTACCAGTATCAAAGTCTGGTTCCATCTTCGTAGCCAAAGGTGCTCTTACGAACATTTTAGCTCCATTTGGAACATCTGTTTTAATGAAGTATGCATTAGTATCTGTGAATCTGTGGTTCACGAAATACCCACTAGGTAGCATACTCATTGAACGGACAGCATTAACATCATTTAGATTAGTTGCACCGTTGGTAGCTGTACCAGGGTTAACACCAATCTGTGTTGACAATGTACTGTTAAGAATTTTCTCAGCAGTAAACTGTAGATTTGGCGGAATGTGCAATGATCTTGCACGTGCACCAATTAAGATGTCTCTGTCATCCTTCGTTTGTTGGATAGCAATCAAGGCAGTTTCTAGTGTAGCTTCAGATAAGTCTGATGCTGCTAGTAAGTTGTCTTGAGTCCCACTCATTACTGGGTGAGAGTTTGAGAAGAACGGTTGTCCATCTCCACCTGGGAACGATGTGTTGAAACCATTGTTAAACACATTAGCAGCTTTAACCTGCTTAGTAGTTGACATTGCTCTTGCTAGACCTCTTGCACGTACTTTAGCAAAAGTATCATACAAGTTGTCTTCCATTGCTTCCTCAGTAACTGCGAAAGCTAAAGCAACTGTCTCATGTGAATAACGGCTTGTGTAAGATTCTGTTGCAGAATCATACTGTACAGCTGCACCTTCTGATTTAGTTGGTGCTTCACCGAAGCCAGTGAATAGAACCTCTTCTTCAAATGCTCTATCCGAGTTTTCTGTATCAAACAAAGGAACGTGTTCGTCCTCTATTGATCCATACTCCAATCCAAAGACTGCATTTAATCCAGGAAGGAGCTGTTTTGCGATATTACCTCTATTTATAGCCATAATATTTCCCTCCTATAAGTCAGTTATAGAAACGACTGACCCTTTACCGTAGTCATCTCTATGTAAGTTAAGTTTAACCTCAAACTTTGGAAATTGATCGGTTGCACTTTCACCTGGTAATGTAGACCTTCTAAGCACTCTTATTGCTTTTGCAGCCTCGTCACCAGCTCCGCCTTTTATACCGAAGCCAGAAATACCTGTGATAGTTGAACCAGAACCTAACGTCACATCAAAGTTTAGGCCGATTTGAGTGTCTGCGACAGTCGCATCTGCTTGTACTATATATGTAGCATTAGGATCATCAAGAACTAAAGCTTTTGGTTTGCCTGTTGATGATGAAGTGTTTGCTGGAAAATAATTACTAAACGTAGGTTGTTTAGTAGTTGGATCTGTCCAGTTAACACCCATAAAAACTCCAGCCTGTAGATTGCCAGTAGCTGATACTTTTTGAATAGCACCATTGACGATTTTTACTACATCGCCTTGGAAGATGTCTACGTTATTGCTGTTAGCAATATCATATTCATTCATACCACTCGTATTATATCCACCACCTCGCATTCTCGAAGGTTGAAGTCCATTCAGATTTTTAGATGTTGCCATCTTAACCTCCTTCAAAAGTTAGTGTTGTTGTTATAATTAAACCAACAAACTCTATTTATTAAAGTGTGTCGGTCTTCCTGTGGTAACTTTTGATTTACTGTTGTTAGAGATTGGCATACGAGGATCGTTTTTGCTCATAAGCTGTCTGTTAATAGCATCGGTTTGAGACTGTGTGAATTCATCCACATGTTGTCTGTACCCCTCATTGTTTTCTATAGTGTTTGCTGCTAAAGCTACATCACCACGAATAACAAGGTTACCGAGACTACTGGCAGCTTGGCTTTGAAAACCAGCACTAAGTTCAGGAACATCTTCAGGTCGAACAAAGTCCCACCCTTCAAATTGTTTTTCCTGTACGTTCTGATCATCATACTGACCCTTTAGAGAAACTCTGATCCATCTAAGGACAAGTCCTTTTTCTTTGAATCTGTTAGCTACCTCTTCAGGAATCTGTAACCAATTCTTTTTTTCATACACACCTCTTTGTTTACGAGATGCTGTTTGTGATGAACGAGTCACTTTTACGTCTTTTATTTTAGTAGTCATAAATCAATATTACCTTTCATATCCACGTTATACATTTACAGTAGTGTAGTCATCGCCGGCTTTCTCAACCTTGGCTTTTTCTTTAGCATACACATCAAGTGGTACTCCCATCTTTTTAGCAAGTCGGACATCTTCTTGAGATAGTCTTATCTTACCTTTCGACGAGGCCGAAGTACGTGACTTTCCAGCCACCACTTGAGCAGGTCTTGTCGGATCATCCTGCTCCCCGAACTTGTGAGGGAATTCTTTTTTAATTCTCCTCGTTACCTCATTATAAAACTCTTTAGTGTCAGGATCAAAGCCCTCTTGTAAAAGTTGTTGGTTTATCACCAAAGCACCTTGAGTCATAATAGGATCTTTTTGAAACCACGTTTCATTATCTTCTTTCCACTCAATAGCCAAACTATTTGGTTTAACTCTTTGTTGAGTTTGTTGTGATTGTTGTGGTTGTTCTTGTTTTTGTTTATTCTGTTGATCTTGTTGATACCATCTTTTTGCATCAACAAATTGTAGTTTTGTTGTAGCATCAGCAATAGCTTTTTGTGCTTCTAACATTTTATCTTTATCGCCAGAGTCATAAGCTGACTTGTAAGCTTCTTCAGAATTTTTAAGCTGTTGTTGTAAACTTTTCTCTTGATTGGTGAGGCTAGCTATCTCAGTATCTTTTAGTTTTTTATCTTGAGAATTTAATTGTTCTTGAAGCTGTTGTATTTGTTGTTCAGCCAGTAATAACTTTTCTTCTTTTTCTTTTCGTTGTTTTACTAGTCTGTTTATTCTTTTTCTAGCCCCTTCAGTTTCTATGCCATCAAGTTCTTTAGTGGCTTCGGGATCTGAAGTTTCAACTTCAACTTCTGGTTCTGGTTTTTTTTCATCCAAAGTATTTAAACCTTCAACAACATACTCAGGTTCTGCCTTTGTAGAATCTTCAGTATCTTGTGAGCTTATTTTTTCAGGTTCTGGATTTGAAACGTCTATTTCTTGGTAGCCGTCATCTTGTGTTTTTGTGTTTTCTTCGTTATTCATGTTTTCTCCGCAGTTACGAGTTACGATTACGTTAAGTTGTTATTATATGTTATTTATCATTTACATCCAAATAGTTAGGATCAAGATCAGCTGGGTCGGGAACAACCATAAGTATTTGGTCATCAAACAACAACAACATTCTAATACTTTTGTAAAAAAATTTATCACCTTGATATTTACCATAAACAACATAGTCACCAGGTTTACACCAAGCTCGTCCTT
>JAAOEI010000743.1_pt1 | contig 12291 bp, 6 predicted proteins | sample 7059261 | NCBI WGS metagenome assembly JAAOEI01 (sample SAMN14008812, study PRJNA610033) | viral metagenome | isolation source: viral particles filtered from seawater | place: China: Hangzhou Bay, Yangshan Deep Water Harbour | collected 2017-10-31
AATTAGCTTCAGTTGAAGATATTGCAATTAATACTGGTTTTGAAACTTGCCCAACGATGTCGGTTTCATATGTAGTATATTCTCCAGAAAAATCAGGAGAAAGAAAATATACATCGCCTGGAGTTAAACCTGTTAAATTTTCAACTTTACCATTTAAAACAAGACAAAATTCATCTCCATCGATTGTTTGAACAATTCCTATTGTTTCTGCATTTTCAGCGGAATCGGCTATTGCTTTATACCAAGTAGTTCCATCAAATCTTAAAAGATTACCAGTTGTGAAACCATGAGATGCTTGAGTAAAACATTCTATTAATGATGTTCCATTTCCAACTCCACTGCTTGGGTCATGCACCAAAAGAGTCTGTTCATCAATAGTCGTTTTTGAAAAAGTAATTAAATCGGAAAAATCTGTATAATCATTATTAGATAAAACCCCTCTTACTCTGACTTGGTAATTTTCAGATACAAAAAATGGAATATAAAAAGAAGGCTCAAATGGCGAAACAACCACAGATCCACTTGGATAATTTAAATCAACTCTTTCCGCAATCAATGCTCCTGTATAATTATTAAGATAACTTATTCCGCTTGTTGTATTAGATACTTGTCCACTAAACAAACCTGAACTGTATGAACCTTCGCTTGGATAATAAATAAAAGAATTACTATTATCATCATAATAATAAACTAAATAAATATTTGGAGAATTTAAAGAACCAGAATCAAAAGATATACTATATAAATTATCTATAGTAGATGAATTGTATACTCCACCTGGAAATGTTCCTCTTGAATCTAAAATTATTGTATGAGGCTTCCATTGAATACCGCTTGCTCCAGAAGGCGCAAATATGGATTCGTAAGAAACTCCAGAATAAAATGGATTTATACCTTGCTGAGAAAAAGATAATTGATTATCTCCAGTACCTTGAACAATAGATTGTATTTTATCTATCTTCGGAGAATTATAATAATATATATCACTAGCACTAGAATCCCCGCTCTTTAATAATTGTATTTCATAATTAAGAGGAATATTAGACGAATTTCTCGCCCATTTTATAAATAATCGCCTATCAAAAGTGTAAGATACATTATCATAATCTATAGATAAAGCCCCGCTTATATTCTGGGGCTTAATATCAAAACTATTTTCATTTAATGTATCTAATTTAATTAAACCAATATCATAAGATTTACCAGTATTATAAAAATCTTGAGATATTAAACGATAATATTTTTTCTCTAAATAATTAGGCGAATAAGATATTGAAGACGATGGAAATGAATTGGTTTGATCCTCAACATCATCAAAAGAAAATGAAGAACTTTTTTGTAATATAACTTGGTTAGTATATTGTTTATTCGTCAATTCATAATTAACAAAAACACTATCGCTAGTTGAAGCTATAACGTTTTCAAATTCTGGGGTTTTAAAATTTAAAACAAATACTCCAGTAGAAACCAAATCATCAACCGTTGTTGATACTATTTGTATTTTACAATTTCTTAAAAAATTTACATCTCTATATAAACTTTGCGAAAAAGATGGTAAAACTATAGGATCAAAAGAATAAAATTTATCCTTAAATGAAGAATTAAGTATTGATACTACTTCATTATCTTGATCTAATAAAGAAACAGAAAAAGACCCAAAAATTCCATCGTTTACATTTGCTGATTTGTTAGTTATAGGATCTAAAATATCCCATGAAAAATTTATTGTTTGAACATCCACATAAGCAAAAACCATATCTACATCTGTAGAAAATCCATAATCCTGCTGATTAGTTACTGACGACAAGCTTAAATTTGCCGACAAACTAGTAATCTTATATGGACCACTACTAAAAATTGTAGATTCTTTAAACATTTTATATTAAAAAGTTATCGTTCTTACCTATTATATACACTCTCAAAGATTCAAAAGATAAATCCATTTCTGTTTGCGGCAAAGCTATTGTTGTAGAATTAGAATCTCCATCTCTCCAAACATAAGCGATCTTTTTAGAATTTAACACATATTCAATAACCAAACCTTTGATTTGAGCTTTTATCTCGTTTGAAAAAGCTGATCTCTGTGTTGCGAAAGCATAAATCGCACTATTAAATATTTCTACTACATTGCTTATGGTATTATATGAATTATCAGAATAATCAAAAGAAGGTATTAAATAATCATATTTATCATTTATATTAAAACTTCTAGACGTATCGCTCACAAATCCTTCTTTTATTACGTCTATAGGCGTATCCGAACTAGCTAAAATATTAGTTGGCACAATATCAGTACTATTGATTTGTTCATTTGAAAACAGAATCGAAGGAGCTAAATTTTTATTATTTTCAACAAAACCAAATTTTGTTACCTCGTATTCTGCGGCAGCTATTTCAAATTCAGTTTGAGTTTTTTCTTTTATAGATACTATTCTATAATTTTTTGAGTAAGCTAATGCGCTCTCGTATTTAGAATCATAAATCCATAATGTTGAAGCCCCAATCGTTTGAATAAGAGATTTTTCTTGATCTGTTAGATTATTAATATTTAAAACAATTTTTGTTCTAAAATTACCATCTAAACCAACTGATTGCACTGTAAATTTATAAATATAAGTCGAGGACAATTCATTTATTCTTGAATCTGAGATTCCATTTTTAGATTCTTCTGATTCTTTATTTAAGACGGATGGCGAAATAGAAGAATTTGGAATTATAAATGCAATCGTATCATTTGCTCCTATAAAATCATATCTATCATCTAAAACTATATCTTCATTAGATACAGAAACTACGCGACCACCTTTTCTTCCACTTACTTTTATTTCATCTGTTATCGATATAACATTTCCTGGTAATAACAAAAGCGCTTCTGGGCCAGCCGTAAAACTTACCAGTTCTTGTTCAATTTGATTTGTAACTAAAAACCATTGTCCAATTCTTTTTGCTTGGGATTTAGAAGTTACTCCAAAACCAATAATTTCTTTTTCAACATATCCATATCTTCTTATATTTATTTGATCTTCGACATAAACAGTTTGATCTTTAAAATTATTATTTTCATCAGAATAAGTTATTTTAGCAACTGTATATCTTGTATCTTTTGATGAACTAGAATATTGAAAAATACCATCTTTCACATTTGAATTATTAAAAAAGTAAGATGGAGATTTAGGACGATCATTATCAAAATTAACAAAATTATTAGACCAATAAACTAAACCTTTAAAAACAGAAGCTATATTATTTAATAAATTAATAACATCCGTTTCATTGCTTAAAGATATATTCGCTCTAAATCTTGGCTCCAATAAAGGCAGAAAACCTTTAAACTCTGAAGCTGCTGTTCCTGTATTATTTATATGAGTTTTTAATTCTTCTTCAGAAAAACAAGACTGAGTTTTTATATAAGATATAAATTCTGTCAATGCTACATTATTTGCGCTTCCTACGTTAGCTGAAGAAGAAACGTTAGCTGGTGAAGAAACTGCCGTAATTAAAGCATTTAATGATTGTGTGTATCGATTTTCGTATTTTGTATTAGTTTTTAAAAATTCTTTTACAGAAGGAAATAAACTACAAATTCTGTGTATTCCAAATTCATTAACTAATTGTATGGTTGCTGACTTATTATCACTAGCTGGTGTTACAGCGACAACAATTTTTTTAAAACTCTTGTATTCGGTGGTTGGTGTGCCATCTTCATCTTTACTAATAAAAGCTAAATTGACAAGATCTATTTTAGATCCAATTGGAAAATACGCCTTAAAATCAACAGCCTTATCAGAAGGAATAGATTGTACTGTTATTTTATTTTTAAAAATATTATTGATTTTTACTGGTTTGTATTTAGAAACATTTTCTGTTGAAACTAATTCATCGCAATATTTAGCTATTTTATACATACTCCATTTATCAGCCAAACTTTCTTGAAATGAAAATTTTCCCAATCCATATCTATAATTAGTAATTAAATCGTATAGTATCCAAGCTGGATTATCTGTCCATCTTAATACAGAATCGAATTCTCCATTCCAAAATCCATCATACGTTTTAGATTCTGCATCATAATTTTCTGGAACTTTTATTTTTAATAATTTAAAATCAAATTGTCTATTCGGAGGTTGTGTAAATCCGCGAGCATCAAAAACACTTAAAAAATAACAACTATTAGGATATCTAAATTTTAAAGACGTAATCTCTGTAACAGAAGAAACGCCTATAACTTTCCCGACTTTATTTTCAGTTGCGCCTACCTTTTGATCTAAATTAAATACTTTTATATAAGGTCCAAGGCTAAAATCAAAATCTGAAACGTCGAAAAACAAATTAAATTCATAAGGACTACTGGCTATTCCTGTAACACGATGAACTATATAACATGCGTAATCTTCTCTTAATTTATATCCAATTTTTATTCCAAAATTAACAGAATTTGGTCTAGTATTTCCTTTTTTATCAAAAATATACAAAGCTTGAATTTTTAAACTTAATATTAAAAAATCTGTATTAACATCTTTGATTTCATGATAAGCTCCAAAACAAGATTGAAAATTAAAATCACTAAAAGCAGAAATATTGAAAGCTTCTGTTGATTGCTGTGCGGATTGTTGATTAGCTGGATTACTATTAGAATTTTGTTGAAATTTTGGAGCTAAAGTAGAATTAGTAAAAAACGGTTGTTTTTGTGTCGCGGATACCGTAGATTGAGACGGATTAGAAACTATTGGTAAACCACCTCTCACTATTCTCAGTTTTGATGCATGAGTTTGAGAAGAAGAAAATGTTGTTACATTTGCAGCTTCAGGTAAACCATAAAGACTTTTGTCTATTGCGTATGAAACCCCAGGATTAGCAAAAGAAAAAGTACTCCAAATAGAACCGCCATCAGCAGATAGAGCTGATTGAAATTCTGTTCCTGCTCTAGAAAAAATTTCCAATCTATTATAATTGTATGTATTAGTTATATTATTTTTTATAGAATAATCGTTTAGATAGATTCCTTTAAATATTTCACTATTATTTTGCCCCTCATCAAACAAAATCAATTCATTTCCGTTTGGATCAACAAGACCAGCCAGCGGACCTTCTCCAATAAGATCCTGAACATAGTATTTAGTTGTTGATTCTAATATTCCACCATTTGTATTTGATGCAAACGGAGCAAAAGAATGTTTTGCATTTAAAAAATTTTGCAGTTGAGTTCCAAATTGAGATAATGAATCAGAATTTTGTTTCATATTTTTGATGAATAATTTCCAACACCAGCTTCTATTTTTATAGTATTTGCAACAACAGGCTGATAAGATAAATCAAAATTAAATAAAATAGCATTTATTACACTAGTTCCAACTTTTAATCTGCCATAATTTAATTGAATAGGAGTATTTCTAGCAGCAACATTATCTTTGCTAGAAAATATATAAGAAGATGTTTTTATTTGCTTGGGGTCTCCAGGTTTTAATAACATGCTGATTAAATAACTTATTCCAATACTTATAGCCAAGAATAAAATAAATTTACCTACAGCCGCCCAAGTAAGTTTTGCAATCGCGGCTGCTACAAAAGGAGCAACGACAAATTTAAAACCGGAATAAATAAAAATTTCAATAACCGAAGCCATTTTAATACAAGAATCTAAATCATTTTCAATATCGTGATACAAAACACCATCAAGAATTAAACCTAAACCATAATCTTTTTTGAGTAAATTATTCATTTTTACTGAATAATCTTTGGTATTTGCTGACATGCATTTAAAAATATCTTTAATAGAGTCAGCTTTTATGAAAAAAGATTCACAAAACATTTTCTTTAAAATGCCATGTAATATAATTTTTTTCATTTTATAGAAGCGCTTATTAAACCAACTGTTGTTGTTGAAGAAGGTAAACTACTAATATTCTGGTTGTTCAGGACATAACTTAAATCAAGATGTATAGCAAGACTACTAATTACGCGTGTTCCTATTCTTAACTTACCGTAATTTACTGGAACTGGAGTATTTCTATTTGCCGCATTCTCTTTAGAAGAAAATATATAAGAAGAAGTTTGAACTTGTTTTGGATTTTTAGGAGTTAATAATTTATTTATTAAAAAACTAATACCAAAAGAAATAACAGACATTATTATTGTATTAATTAAAAAAACACCTATTTTTCCAGCAACCGTTGTTGCAGTTATACTTGTAAACAAAATAGTTGAAGAAGCAAAAGCTGCTAAACAAAGAATCGGCACTAACTCTATAATTTTAGCATTTCTTATTTTTTGATTTAAAACACTGCCATTATCAACTATATTACCATCAACAATTATCAATAAACCATCAAATTTATCTCTTAATTTATTTACTTTAGTTCCAAAATTTTCAAAATTAGCCGAAATACAAGAAACAAGTTCGTCGAAAGAATCAACTTTTGCCTTAAAAGAGGCGCAAGCTATCTTTTTCAATAGGCCATGTAAAATAACTTGTTTCATGTTTAATATTTACACTTAAAAAACGATCCCAATTTAAACTATATATTATAATAGGAATATCATAATTTTTAATAAAAAATAAATCATCTTCAGATGGAGTCAATAAATGAAGATGGCTATGAAAAGAAAAAAGGATAGGTTTTCTTATCAAAGTCAAAAAGAAATCATCTGGTGGCATAAATTTATGGCAACTTTGATGATTTGCTGTATATTTATAAACATTAAAGCCATAATCAACTAATCCTCCAGATTCAAAAGGATAATTAGAAAGCAAAAAAGACTTTATATCTTTTAATGTATTATTAAGTTTGATAGTTGTAAGGTCTTGTTCCTGGGAATCCTCCGAAAGGCAATCCATCTTTATGTCCTTTCCATCTTAACGAACATCCTTTTATATTCTTTGAGCAAGCATCTTTAATCCAGTATTGTTTATTTAATTTAGGATTATTATTAGTGTTGGCTTCTATACAAACATAAATTGAAATTGAAATATTGTCTTCTGAAAACTGAAACTTACTTCCAAAAAAATCATAATTAACAGAATCAGAAAAAGTGACAAATTCTCCTGGATTATATGCTTTTGATTTATCCCAAAAACCTTTATAATAATTATCACCTATGTTTAAACCATAACCCTGTTGAGAATAAAATTCTTTATCATTTTCATCCGCAAATGGTATTCCAATATTTGGAATATTTGTTCCAAAAATTTGATCTGCCGTTTTTGTTATAACTTCATTATTAGAATTTGTATAAGTTATGGATTGCTTTTGTCCTGATTGATTGATCCAAGGCAATTTTCCATAATTACATCCACAGCCTCTATACGACCAAGAACATAAATTATCAGATATTTTTCTATTTGGCAAAAATTGATTTTCAAAGTCTAAAGGACTAGATAATTCAAATTCAATAATGTATTTATTTTCAGTTACTTTTCGATTAATAATATAATTTTCTTCAAAAAAAGATTGACCATACCCTTTAACAGCATTGCGTTTAGACCTATAACCAAAAAAGGGATTCTTTCCTTCAGAAAAGTTTGCATCATCTAAATTTTTAACAAATATTTTTAAACGCTTCAATCTTGAGTTTACTAAATCATTTTTATTTTTAATTATATTAGTAATTACGCCATTAATATTTGCTAGACGTATTGATGGGCGACTTTGTTTTCCATCTGCCGAAAACTCAAACCCTCCATATTCTATTGGAGCAGGAGTATAAAAATTTCCTTTATATATCAATGAATTATTAAAATTTTTACCAGCATGAAATCTAAGTATACCTGTTGATTCGCTAATATATATTTCAAAAAGATCTACAAAAGAATCAGGATCTAAGTCAATTAATGATTGTGTAGATATTAAATCAGCCATATTATGTAGAAGTTTTCTTTATTTTACCAAGAATATTTATTTTATCCGTTTCAGAATAATACATATCTGTAGATTGAAATTCAACAGGTGACGAAAAAGATGTTTTTTGAGAATATTTTTTTGATAAACCTAGCAAAACTTTTTCAATATCTGATGATTTTAAATCTATATATATTAATACCTCATATATTTTATTCGAATAATAACATCTAGCAGCAAGACCCGTCATTTTTTTAATTGGACTTCCAACAATAAGTTTTACTGTTTTTCCATCTTTTTGCAAAGAACCTATTATATCTTGATTTACTTGAGACTGAAAAACGAATGGTGAGGTATCAGATCCACAGCTATAAGTAGTTATCGCTTGTGTTGTATCGGTATTATTTTTAGAAATTAGCCTTTCAAAGCCATGATAAAAAATATTAAATTTTGACTTATTTTTAATTTGATTTTTTACTACATCTGTCCCATACTGATCTTGCATATACGTTCTATTCCCAATTCTTTCGAAAGACGCACTTATTTCTTGAGGCGTAGTTTGGTCAGAAAATAATTTTTTATCTACAGTAAAAAATACAGAATTAAAAATTTCTTTATGATTAGTAGTAACTTTTTTAGCTATATTGTATTGAAGCCCATACGCTGCATTAGAATATAAATCATTATAAAGATCTATATTAGATGGAGGATTTTCATTCCAAATAGATAATTTATTTGATGATGTCGCATCAATTATTGAAACGCTAGAACCTACAGGAAAAATAACCTGATTCGGAGGTACGTTATTTGATTTTTCAACGTTAAATGTATATATATTTGTTGTTCCATTTTTTGCAGTTATTTTTGCTTCAACACCATAATATCCACTAGGATGAGATATGTAAACCATATCTCCGACATCAATTAAAGTATCAAAAAATCCACCAGTTGGATTAGGGGTTGTGGCATTAATTACTCCAGTATTATATGTTGCATATCCGCTAACTAAATCAGTTTGGGCGACATAAAAAACAAAAACACTCGTATTAACATCAGAAAAATTAATAGCTTTTTGTAGATAAAAAGCATCATTTATAGCCGAACTATTTCTTAGTTCTAAATAATATTTATTTAAATTTAATTCAGTATCTAACGTTGGAGTTAAGTACCATGGAGCGCCTGGATCTGTTATTAAAGTAAAAGAACCAATAGCGTCTCCATGAGATAAAGGAGTAGAAGAACTTACTCCTCCAGTATATAAATCAGAAAAAGGAAGAATCTGAGAAGCTGCATAAATATTTAAATTATCATATGGACTATATTCTCCTATATTAAAATCACATTGGTTAGAAGCATCTGTTTTAAAATCTATAGCATATCCACAATCATTTTCTGTTTTAATTTCGGTTGTACTGTAGTAGTTAGATATTTGGCTAGAATCTAGAGTTAATTCTGAAGAAACTATATTAGCCTCCGCTAAAATAACTTTTGGTTTAAAACTTTTTTCTCCAAAAGATCCTCCTTGTCCTCCTTGCAATATAACCAAAGAAGAAAATGGGTTTTTCTGAGATTTATCATCTTTTTCCTGTTGAGTTAATTCAGCAAGAATTTCTTTTTCTACTACTAAATTTTGAGATTCTATAAATGGCATATTAAGAAGATTTTAATGGATATAAAGATCCTTGAACCGCAAAAATATTAGACAATACATATGGGTTAGAAGATTTATTTAATTCTGAATTTTTAACGTATTCTAAATTAGCTGTAAAATATCCAGTTCCAAAAGAACCGCCTGGACTTCCATAAACAAGACCAGACGGAATTATGGTTGGATCAAAAAAGTCATAAAAAATCGAAGAACCAAGAGTGGAAGCTTTATCTGCATTTATAGTTATATTATTACTTGCGTTAAAAGAAGTGTACATCTTATCTATTTTTGATTTTGTATAAGATGTTTTTGTAAATGGATCAAAAATTTGCAATGACGACAATTCTTCTCGTTTAAAAGTATCTTTTAAAGTTGCAAATTTATTATTAGAAAAATTAACAACGTCTCTTAAAGTTATATTGTCGCCAGCACCAGCACCAGCAACAATAAAAGACGAATTATCTAAATTTAAATTTAATTTTCCGCTACAATTAACATATAACGCATTTTTTCCGGTTTTAACAGCATCTGATTCTGTAGATAATTTACTTGTGCTTCCTCCTTTTCCATAAATAGCGGAATTATTATAAAGATTTATTGTTAATCCGCTTGGCATGAAAGAATAATTACCAGTTATTATGCAGGTTCCTGTTGAATATATATCGTAATTATCAAAAACATCATTTGGACCTATAAAAACATTATTTAAATTCAAAACAATTCCAGAGTATAAATTAAATTTATCTGCAAAAGTGCAATTATTTTTTATATAATCATAAACATCAAAGTAATCAAAATTTTGACTTGTTATCGTTCTGCTTTCTATTTTCTTAGTTAATTTTAAATTTGGAGGCAATGATCCTATTTGATTTAGTATTCCAGTCGTCAATCCTGTAAATACAGCTTCGTATCCAGAAACCGGATCGGATGAAGGCCAAGAATTTATTTCTGCAACTCCGCTTGCAAAAACAGCTTGCCCTGTAACATCGGTATATGTATTATTTACTCCGCTTATTGTAACATAATAATCTGTATTAAAATCTAAATCAGTAAATAACATTTCATAAGTTGTTATTCCTGGAGTTCCTATATCATATAGATAATTAGAAGTATTTAAAGGTATTGATATACTTTTTCCAGTTACTACTGAACTTGGAGAAAAACCACTATTTGTAGATATTCTTCCAGAAAAACCAGTAAAAAAATAACCCGATTGCGGCAATGTCCATCTCACTAACATTGCCACTTCATCCTCATATAAAACTGGAGAAGCTACGCAGTTTTGAACTCCAGATAGAAAATCATAAGGAGCAGAAGATCCATCAGCCGCGCTAGATCCTGTATAATATATCTTAAATAAACTTCCCACTATTCCAAAATTGTCTTGCGACTGATCAACATTAAAATATCCTTCTATTTGAGACGATGCGGTTTTATTTGTTGGGAGTTGATATATAATATTGAAATAACCAGTGCTGCCAGCCATCACATTTATAGTCGCATCTTCTTTTGGATCATGAAGAAATCTATCAATATCTGAACTATTAGATGGAACATTATCAAGTATTGTATAAGATACTGGATATCTTTTTCCGCTGTTTACTATACCATATTCTTTATTTATTTGAAAACCTTTTGGCAAAAAGCCAAAATTAAAACCAGTAGGAATTAAAACAGTAGTAAAATCAAAATTTCGATCAAAATTAAATTTAGATTCAATGAATCTTGCGCTAATAGAATTATTATCTAAAAAGTTATATGTATGACTCCATTCTGGACAATAAAAAGATCTTGTTCCAGTAAAAAAAGTATGCATATCATAATCAAAAAGATCTATTCCATTATGATTTTCTAAGAAATGTAAAATGGCTTTGGCTTCTTTGTCGGAACGGTTATTGAAGGTTAATGAAAAATCAAAAAAGTTAGGATTTATACCATCATTTTGATACAAATAAAAATTACCTAAATCATTTTTATAACTATTAGAATTAAATGATAATTGTTGAGCGTTATCTGGTTGAAAATAAAATTTCTGTGTCCAGACTGCATTTGATTCTATTGGATTCGCTCCTTTTGTAGACTCATCTCCAGTATAATAATAAAAACCGGCACTAGAAGATTGATTGTTTAAAAACACATAATCATTCTTAGAGTATTCTACATTTTTATCATAATCACTATTTCCATATGGAATTAATTTTTCTTTCCATTGCGTAATAGAAACAAATGGAGATTCAAGCGTCAAAGAAACTGAATTCAGATCCGCCATTTCAAAATTATTATCTATTGTTTTTAAATAGAATGGCCTGACTTTTGAATGCGGAGGAAACAATGCCATTTGCACTGGTAATAAACCCTGACCATCAGACTGAGAAGGTTTAACGAAAGAGGCTTGATAAAAATGATTTAATGCTTTGGCTTCGTTATCTGTAATATTATTAAACTGTAACTTAGCATCAACTTGAACAACATTTTCGCTTTTTCCAATGATTACCGTATAATCATCTTGGAATTTATTTTCATAATAGTTTGCTTTAAAACTAACCGTTGATCCATAAGTTGGAACAAAGAAAAATTGATTAGTCCAATAATAACCACTATTGTTGCCATCTGGACGATTAAAGAAAAAATTTTCTCCAGATGGTAAATCTGTTTTGCAATAAAAATATCCTGTAGTAAATGGAGCCGCGACAACTCTAGTATTGCCTTTATCATCAACATATGTACCGGGATTCATTCCTGTATAATATACAACATCAAATTCATTGAAAGTCACTCCCGTTTGATAAAACGGAATATTTGGCATTA
>JAAOEI010000744.1_pt1 | contig 12291 bp, 16 predicted proteins | sample 7059261 | NCBI WGS metagenome assembly JAAOEI01 (sample SAMN14008812, study PRJNA610033) | viral metagenome | isolation source: viral particles filtered from seawater | place: China: Hangzhou Bay, Yangshan Deep Water Harbour | collected 2017-10-31
GTAATCGTGTTATTCGCGGCAACTATCGTCTTATTCGTCAACGTAGCTGTGCCGTCTTCTGTGACCACAGACCGCGTAGCTGCTGAATGTCTTACTTTTAATTTGTCATCAGCAGAGTCAAACCCTACGTCACCTTGGGCATCTAGCGTAGGTGACGCTTTAGGTTCAATGTTTAAGGACTTCTTAACCTTAAAACTATCATTAGCCATGAATCATTCTCCTCACGCTAACCATTTATGAACTTTGTATTTGATCGTGGCGTTAGTGCCTGTGCTGGTTGTCGTGTAGAGAAGTCTGAGGTTTCCGCCGCTAACATCTACCGTAAACGTAACTCCGAGAGTTCCTAGGCTTGCGATTGCACCTTGAGCGATCGCAGCTGAGGTTCCATCGGTTACGATGTTGAGAATACCTCGTTCAATGTTCGAGGCTCCTCGCTTTAAAGTATAACTTAAGGCTATGCTATCGAAGCTAGCCGCTGCCCAGGTAGCCAGTGACGTGGCAACGCCTGTGTTGTCTGTAAGAGTTGCTGTAGTTAAGGCTTCTGTGTTGTCTAAGTAATCAATGATGCCGTTAACTGTGTCGATGTCAGTTTGAAGTTCTTCTAAAGCTTCCTGCACGTCGTCCGCAGCTAGATTGCCAGTCGGGACTACGCTAACCGCTGAAGCATTGTGAGCATCGATCGTGTCATCTAAGTGGTCTTGGAGACCTGTGCTAGCGTTAATCGCGTTGATGTCACTCTGAAGTTCTTCGAGAGCTTCTTGAACCGTATCCGAGCCCAAATTTCCAGTCGGAACTACACTAATTGCTGAAGCATCGTGAGCGTCGTCTGTGTCGGCAATATGTGCGTCTAACAAAGCTCCGTCAGCTGAGATGTCGCGACCATCAATCGTAATGCCGTTATTTACTGTGATGTTGCCAACAACTGTAGCGCCGTCGATACGAGCGTTTTGAAGATAGTTAGGTGCTGTGTAGCTTGCACCAGCTGAGAAGCTACCGTTTCTTAATGTAGTCCCAGCCTTTGCACGCTTGCGAGCAAGGTAAGTAGAGTTTGGGGTAATTTGAGGTCTGTCTTGTGAATCCTCAACCTTACCGGCCATAAGAGCGAGTTTTCGCTCAAAGAGTGCTCTGTTGTTTGCTGCTTCTTCTGGATTACGTTGACGACGCCAAGCTCTTTCTAGAGCTCCGTAAACGAGAACGATACGGTCTTCAATTGGCATTAACGGTTCGTCACCGTCTGCATCTAAAGAAGAAACTTCCTTGATGTAGTCGACGTGCAAAGTCGTCGAGTATTCATAGATTGCTGGGTAGAACATGACAACGCGGTAACGATCTGATTCTGTTTCAGCGTCGCCTGTTGATGGGTCCTCGTAGTCATACGTTGTGTATGAAAGTGGGCGGCCAGTAACTTTAGGTCTCTCCGCGTTTCTTCTGCGGAAGTCTTGTAGACCTAAGCCCTCTAGCGGCTGTGCCATGTGATCGTGCCAGATTTCTACTGTCTCTCTTGCGTCAGTTGGGAGAGCTAGCTTGTTTGACCAGATTTTATAGGTCGCAGCTGTTTGCAGTGTGCCCGTGTAGACAGAAGAAAGAGTTGCCGAAGTCGACGCTGCTGTGTGAGCGCTGATCGTGTAGATTTCGTTAAAATTATCTAAAGCAAAAAGTTTTCCTGTTTGGCTCTCAGTTGGAGCAACAGAAAATGTAATCGTAGCTGAGTTAGGTGTGCAAGCGACTGTGCCGTCTGAGATAAACGGTTGTTGTCTAAGTGTGGTGTGACCAAGTAGCCACTTCCAACGCTTGAACGGTACGACTTCATCACGGTAGACTAAGTTAATATCTCGCTTAATGCGAGCCATCTCCGCTGTATCGTTTGAATCAAGCTTTAGTTCCGCCGCTACCGCTGAAACTATGTCGCTAAAGTCCGTTACGTCGTAGGCCATTCCTTAGCCCTCCGCTCTTAATTATAAATCACTGTCACGATAGCGTTAGTCAGCGTGGTTACGTTAACCCCGTTAGGAAATAGGATAGGCGTGTCTGCGAAGTTGAAGAATTCAGTAGTGCCGGAGGTAGCGACGCGAAGGTTTAGCTTGGCTGTGGTGCCAGCTGAGTCAGCGATAGCTACAACAGCATTCGTGTTAGTAGCTGTCACGACAACGCCAATTACTTTGACGTTGCCGCTAGCTAGCACGCCTGTCGCGTCTACATAGTGCGAGTTACCACTGCGGACGTTAGCCACTCCCTACCTCACTTTTCGAGGTAGATGTAGAGCTTCGCTCCGTTAGTGATAGTTACATACATACCGTGATTTAGTGCTGCACGGATGTCTTCAAAAATATCTGCCGTTCCGTCCGCTTCATAAACGACCACACCTGCCGAACTGTCAGCTTTAATGCTCGCAGTTCCGTTTGTGTTGCCGATGTACTTAACGCCACAGACTCGATGTTGACCATCGAACTGAGCGCTAGTGTCAACGATGAGGACGTTGGCCGCTCTTGCGTTAGCCATTTAGTCCTCCTATTAAGAACGGATAAGTGTATAAATCCAGTTCGCGGCTGCCTCATTAACCGCACCTGCAGTTGAGTTGTAAATGCGAACCTTCACTTCGTTGGTAGCTGAAACGCGAGCGTCAGCCACAATGAGTCCAGCAGTAAGACCAGCAGCAGGTGGGTGCATGATAACTGCGTCACCTACGGCGGCTCCTGTGACCGTGACAGTCACTTCGCCGACAGCGAGCGTGTCGATTGAAGCTGGGTCAACTGAAACCGTGCCCTTTTTAATGAAAGTAATCTGTGTTCCGTCTCCGAACTCGAACCCGTTTACAGACTTAACTGGGCCTTTGAAAGTAGAGCGTGCCATTATTCGTCCTTATTGAAAATTTAGTTAAAAGGTCGGCGGGACCGGCTACAGCCCCGCCGTCGAAGTGCGGATACTATTACGCGCCCTGTGTTCCCCACACGCCGTAAGCATGTGTGACACCGACGATTTCTCTGTAGCGAGACTTGTAAATGATCGAGTCATTCATGAAGCCTGCATCTGGGCCAGCGGCTTTAGTTTCGATCGCTTTACGAGAAACGATGCGAAGACCAGTGTCAGCTGGAGCAGAAAGGAGGAACCAGTCGTCTGTGTTTGAAAGGCGGTTAGTAGCTACTACCATGATGCCTTCGCCTTTGAGCGAGTTCATGTTGTTGTCAGCTGAATCAGCCTTCAAATCAGAACCGAGGATTTCCATTGCGTAACGCTTCTGTGATGAGTGAACCAAAAGGATTTTTGGCTTCATCATAGCAATCTTACCGCTGTCGCGAATGAACTGCGTGTCGAAGTCTGTCAAAGCTGCATCGAGGGCAGATGGTGACAAATCAACATCAGTTGATGGCTTGTTGCGGAAAGTAAGACCAGATGGGAGCGTGTGAGCAGTGTGGCAAAGAGCCAAACCATCCCAAGCTGTAGCAGAACCGAATGCGTTGTTGAATACGTCAAAAGCAGACTGCTCTTGTGAATCAACAGCGCTCTCAGCCATCTTAGCTACGCAGTCAGCGATGAAATCGAACTTGCCATCATCAACCGCTTCTTCAGAGATTGAGAAACCAAGGCCGTATTTCTTAACTGACAACGTTTTGCTAGCGCCCTGACGAGTGCGAACGAGCGTGTAGTCAGTGCCTTCTGGAACTTCGAGGAAGTTCTGCATGTCAGTGATCTCGTTTGACTGCCAGATGTCTTTCTGAGTCGCGACAACTTTGAAAAGTTTTTCGCGCTGACGCTCTTGCTGAGCGAGGTTATGTTTAAAGATTTCTTCCAATGCTGGAAGTGCCGACGACCCATAGAGGTCACTATAATTCGGTCTAACAATAAGTGGTGCAGACATTTTCTATTCCTTTCCTTACACGCCAGCCGAAGAGTCAGCGAGTTGGTGTTCGTTAATCCGAACTACTACTTTTACTTGAGCGCCAAGTGCGTTATCTGGGGCTTTAACGATCTCAAGAATCTTAAGCTGCGCTGTAGCAGTTGCAATAGTTGAGGAGTCAAGCTCCATGCGTGACATCTTGTACGTTGAGTTGCCAGCAGTAGCTACGATGTCAGCGCACAAGCCGATGTCAGCTTGAGCGTCGATGTCGCTCTCGTCTGCTTGAACCATGAACTTCTGGTCAGGGTGGTCAGCGACCAAAACCTGTTGACCAGCAGTCGCGTAGTTCAACGCAACGCCAAGTAATGCGTTACCGGCAGCTGCAACTTCTACAGTGCCGTCAGCGTGCTTCTTTACGAAGTCGCCTGGATAGATAGTGCCTTCTGCTTCATAAGCAGAAAGCTCGTAGATGCGTCCAAACGGCTCAGCGCCTTTGGGCATATCTTTGTTTGCCATAAATGTCCCTCCGTGGACGGTTAACCGGCCACGTCCATGTGGCCGTTTCTAGTTTAAATCAGTCGGTCCTTAAGTCCTTATTCGTCGTCAGAACCGTCGCCGTTACCCTCGTAACCCTCAAAAACCTTGGTACCCAAGCCAGCTGCCTTCATGTGTTCTTTGAGTTCCGCTGCACGACGCTTTTCAACCCCAGCCATCATTTCAGCCTTCTGGCGAACCTGAGCTAGCTTGCGTTCGTGGGCTTCTACTGGCTTAACTGCCAAAAGAAGGTCATTTCTGATAATGTAGCCTTCTGGAGACGTGCCGTAGTTAAAGTCCAAAGAACCTTGAGTTTCGCCAGCCTTGCGGCGGTACGCTCTCCAGCCTGACTTATGGAAATTACCGCCAGCGCGGTACTTACCAGCGTTAATCCAACGGAACGCCAAGCCCTGAGACTCTATTTCGCGTTTAATTTCTGGGTCCAAAGACAGGATTGACTCTTCTTCGATGAAAAGGTCAGAAGCTTCGTTTTTCTTGCTAGATAGCGGGATTTTTCCGCTTTTTACTTGTTTAGACATGATTATTTACCTCAGTTTCTTTAAATTATTCGTATTTAGTCCAAGACTTACGCTTAGAAATGTTCTTTAGGTTCTCAACTCGTTTAGGGTCATTCTTAAAGCTAGGGTCAAGAAGGTCCATCCAAGCTAGGGTATTAGGGTCGATGTCCTTAGCTGGGTCTGACGGACGCTTGCTAGTTGGCTTAGACTGACCTGATAACGTGAAGTCATCGCCAGACGACTTAGATTGTCTGCGGCTAGCTGGCACGAGTCCCAATTCTGCTACTGCATCCATCAAAGCAATCTTGGCTCCCTCTGGTGTACCGCGGAGGTGCGGAGGAAGTTGGGCTGCTTTTTGGATAGCTAGCTGACTAGCTTCTGAGCCTTGCTGAGCAAACTCTGGGTATTTATTTTGAATATCTGCGACGACATTTTGAGTAGCTTGAGAAAGTTGAAACTGCTTTGTTACTTTTTCTTCTGCTCTCTTTGTAGCTCTCTCTTCTACGATGCGTGCGTATTCTTCTGGGTCATCGAACGCTAAGTCTTTAAGTGGCTTAGCTGGCTCAGATGGCTTGCTGCTAGATTGCAGTGTTTCCATCATTTGAGCGAGTTGTTGATTCAACTGCTCTAAGCGTGAATTTGTGTTGTCGAACTTGCGAGAGAATTCACTCTTCAAATTCTTCACTGGGTCGACAGCTTCCGGTGCTGGTTGTTCAACTTCTGGGCTGATGTTCTCATCAACCTGATCGTTTACGTCTGACATATTTCCTCCGATGATTACGTCATCACTCGATACACGGCGAATTATTTCGCCGATTTTTTATAAACTTCTTTAATTTGATTGATGTCGTGAGCTAGCTTGCGTGCTCCCTCGGCTCTAAGCTTTGAGTGAACTAGCTTGTCGACTCCTTCGTCGATGTTGCGTTTCAATACCGCTTGCTCTTGGTCGACGACGAGCACCTCGATCGCCTTAAGCAAAGGCTTCCAGCCAGGAGACTGTAAGAGATCGACGAGAGCTTCTCGCTCCTCGATCGAGAGACCAGAATATAAGTGCTTCATGCGAGATTACTCTGCGGCTGGAGCCGCTGACGGTGGAGCTTGGCCAGCACCCGCGCCTTGGGGTGTTGGAGCGCCCATTGAGGCGTTCATCTGCATTTGGGCAGCATTCGCCATCTGGGCTTGCTGAGCCTGCATAGCTTGTAGCATCTGCTCAGCTTCTTTTGCTTTCATTGCTAAGAGAACTGTCTGCTGTTCCGTGAACTGTCCTAGGATTTCATCGTTACTTACGATGTACTCGAAGTATTCTAGGAAGCCCTGGAGGTCTTGCTCAGGTCCGAGTTTAATGTCGACGCCTGCCAAGACTGAGTTAGCGATTTCTTCAGGTGTGTAGAGGCGCATTTGACCTTGAGGCTTACGCAAATACTTAGACCAGTCGCGTACACCTTCAACCATAAACTTAGTTCTTAATGCGTTAAAGACCGCGATCTGGGTCACAATACCAAGTTGGATGAAGAATGGGTTTGCTACTGTCTGAAGGACAGCGTTTGCCTGTTCGATCTGCACAGTTTTGTTACTGTTTGCTGAAGACGGCTCTAATTCAAAGTCGTACTGACCTTGCAATACTTTTCTATCTTTAATTGTCTCCCAGTACATTGAACCATCGTCGCCGATGACTCTAAACATAAATCCAGGAGGAGTGCGCTCTTGAAGCTGGTGGAACAAGAAGTGAAGAACACGCTTCCAGCCGCGATTCATGCGGCGGAGGTACACGTCAAGGTTTGCATTCGACTCACCTAAGAGTGCGCGAGCGCCCGTAGCTGTACGAGCAGCACCTTGGCCGCCGATGATACCCAAAGACATGTCAGACATTGCAGTCATGCGCTCGATGTAAGAATACAAAGTCTGTTCTTCTTGCTGTGTGAACGCTGTGCGGTTTCCTAAGTTCGGGAAGAACACATCAGTCTGTGGGTTATCAAGCGGGAGCATCACTCCAGGCTCAAGCGGCATCTTTTCTTCACTTAGTGAACTTGTCGCCCGATAGAAGCCAAACGGCATTGAAGACAAGATACCAAAGTCGATTCGCATGTTGTGTACGGCATCGATTTCTTTAGCTAAAGAGTACAAGAGCTCTGGCAAGCCAGCTGGCATTCCGTTAGAGCGCTTATGAAAATCGATTGAGAAGAACGGACGAAGACCAGTTTTGGAAACGCGGTAGAGATAAGTTGCACGCAGGATTTCGCCAGTCTCGCCGTGAACAAACATAATGATGTCTGATGCAATACCAGAGTCATCAACCACGATTCTAGAGTGACGCTCGATAACGTGGTAGCGTTTTTCATCTAGCTCATTATCCAAAGCACCCATGCCGCTAGATTGCACTTGCTGGCTCTTGAATGCAGAAGCAACGTCAGCAGATCGCAAGTTCTCACCGAACTCGACCACCTTTTCGACTGCTTCTTTTCTAAAGATGCCTTGGTCAACTAGCGACCATAGCTGGCTAGCTGTCATGTAAGTAGAGTGAAGAACGTGGTCACACTCTTGCGGGTCTGATTCATTCCCACCGATCATCATGATGTCTTCGTTAGGGACATACTCGACCATCGGGCCATCAAACGTGTTGATGACAACTTCTTTTTCTTCTTCAACAGTCCGCATCTGCGGGATAACAGTTAGCTGCCCTTGTTCGTCTGGGACAACTAGCTGACCGGCTTGCTCTTGGCGCTCAACTACGTCAACGTAGCGAGTAAATCTGCGCTCCCAGCGAGACTTCAAAATACCGCGGCCTTGTGTAACCCAAGACCAGAGCCAAGCGTCAGCAACTTCTTCGATACCTTGATTTACGTTTACCCACGAGTGAAGCGTGTAGCGCATGAACTCTTGAATGAAGTGTGCGCGGTCAACGTTAGCTGACTGTCTGGCTTTAACTGTGAATGGTGGGTCAATTGCTAAGAGTGCTGCAAGGAATCTAGCGTGGTAGGTTTTGCACATTGTAAGAACAACGGGCAAATGAAGAGTCGACGACCAGTCTTGCGTTGAATTGTAGATCGGCTCAACGAACTCGTCATAGTGGAGCAAAAGTTCCTGCTGGCGAGAGAGCCAGTCAGTGCGCAAAGCATTGCCTTGGAGCCAAAGTTCACGCGTGCGCAAGCCTTCGCCCTGGTCTTCTAGCTTTTTAAGGAGCTTTTTTACGACTTGGTCGCGGAGATCGACGACGACTTTTAAGTCTTCATCGTCTTTTAGGACATTTTTACGACCGTCGCGGAGGACGTCAGAGTCTAAGCGCTTTTGGTGCATTGGTATGCTTCTCCATCAGGGCGATCTACCCCAAACCCAGTCTAAACTAGCTGGCTCTTAAGTCCGTTTGGCTCGCCACTTCTCTTTGTTGTTCCAGGAAGCTGAGGAATTACCTCTAAGTACGCGCTCTTTGCCTTTATTGAATCGTGGCTGGGCGGCAAGGGCGTATTTTAGGCAGGAAAGATGGTCTTTTCGTGTGATGTCGAGTTTTGGCTTGTAGTCATCAATGTTTTTTACCTTAGCCCAACAGACTGTCTTGATGTCTGAGATCAGACCGTGGCAGCTAGCTGCGATTTGCAGCTTAGGCAGCACCTCGCCAAAGTTATTTGGCTCATCAGGTACAAGTAGCACGTCTTGAATCATGGCAATCCAGGCTTCGTCCTGCTTTTCGTCGTAAGTCGTAGCCCGAACTCTGACACCCTCATCGACTAGAACTTGGATAAACGACATGCGACCCTCGCCGCCAGTTGAATCCGAGTTACCTAATGAGTCGCACACGATGTCGACTACTCTGTAGCCACGCATGAATTCTTTAAGTTCGCTAGCAAACTTCCTAGCTGCTGATCTAGAGGAGTATTCCTTTAAGACTTTAAACATGCCCGACTGAGTAACCCCGAGCATGACAGCAACGTGAGCCTTTGATGGGTGCGGGTCGACGGCAACGACGACCGGCCAGTTAGCTGGCCAGCGTATCTGCGGTATCACATGCGTTTCTTCTTTAAACAAATGCGCTAGAGCTAAGCCGTCTAAGTCGAAGAACTCACCTTCAAAGCGAATGCGTTTTTCTTTTTCAGAAAGCACGCGCCCGTAGCTTTCCATGTAGCCGTCGGCTAAGTTGGCTTCGTTGACTTTCGTGCCGTATCTAAAGCACTCATGATCGCTCAACTCACCTTTTGCCCACGGCTCGTAAATTTCTGTGCGAAGCCAAGGCTGACCGAGTGGTGTTCCGATAATAAGGAAGCGCGGTTTGCTACCTTTTTTACGACCGCCTCGACGGAGTGCTATGTAAACGTGGCGTGGTGGCGGCTCATCAAAAACTGCGTAATCTAGCTCGATAGATTCAAAGCTCATCGGCTCCTGCTCGTGGAACATGAAGACTATCTCTGAGCCGTTAGGGAAAACGATTGCTGAGATGTAGGGCTTACCGCGTTTTTCTAGCTGCTCTGGTTTAAGCGCGTACCACTTCTTGATCTCAGGGAGCCAGACCGAATCAACCTTGTCTGGTTTATCAAGCACAACGATGACACGCGCGGGTACCTTAGTTAGCTCACCCGTCCATGGATTGTGGCCAAGAGCAGCTTGGATGGCTTCGTTAACTGCGAGTGCAGTCTTACCGCCTCCGTTACCAGCGAAAACCGCGCGGACTGTGGCGCGACTTAAGTGAACTGGCTTCTGACCTGGGTTCGGATGATAGACGTCTCGCTTCTCTAGGAGCCTCCGCTTTTTTTCTTTAGCGGCGTCGATGAGAGCTAGCTTCTGCTCACGCGTAAGCTTTGATAAATTGTCTTTGTTTAGCTTCGCCATCCGTGGCTCTTGAGGCAGCTAGCTGCGTGTCCTACCTTGTGCAGGCGATGGCCGTAGTCCGGCTCGGGGCAGCTAGCTAGTTAGTGGTTTGATTTTGTGTCGTCAGTGACGTCGTTAAGCTCGGAGAGAAGAACCGCATCGAGTTCTTCATCTTTAAGCTCCGAGTATTGATGTTTATGCTCGACGCGCTCTTTCGGCTTACCCTCGTTCTGGTGAGTGATCGCATCGATTGCCTTCAGTGCGGCTTGTTCGTCTTCGCTGGTAAGGGCGATAGTTACCTGACGCGCGGTCAAGTAGGCCTGCGCGAACTTGCGAATTTCCTTAGACGATTTCCCTTCGCGAACGAGGGCAGCTAGCTTGGGGAGTACGTCGGCCTTCCAGTCCTCGAACTTCCTCAACTCGTCTATATTCTTCGCCATGTTGTGCTCGGCGTAATTCGGTCGTGCGCCTTTCTTGCGGCTTCTGGACATCGATGTCCCTCCCCCTACTGATGGTACTGGGTACTTCCCTTAAGTCCGTCTAATGCGGGATTAGGAGGCAAAAATATTTTTATGTGTCCTAAATTTCCTGTCAGATCGAATAGGTTCGATTTGAGAATGTCAAAAAAACTCCAAAAACTTGTGAATGACTACTTAATCGCGATGGCGTCGACGTGTGGATGGTACGCGCGGCCCATACTGAGACATTTCAAAATACCCCAGTGTTTTCAATGAGATACAAGTTCAATTAACCTTGAACTAGAATGCGTCTCAATTTGCTGCGTTTCATAGTGATATCTCAATGATATCAAGGGGTTAGGCCACCTTGTTTCATTTTGATACAGGCATGAGTCTTGCAGGAGCTCGTCTCATTTTGATTCGGAATCGTTAACCTATTGAAATTATTAGGTATTTGGGGTCTTGAGTAGTATTGTAATACTATTGCATTGTCTTGTTTTGAGATTTTCTTATTTTGAGTCTAAAAAATAAAATGTGAATTTTTCGCTAAGATTTTCGCATCGTTTTGAGTCAAACCGTTTTTAAATGCCTGTTTTCTTTAGTTTTCCTTAAAAGTCTCAAGTTAATACGGTTTTGTGCTCAAAACCCCAAAAACCCTTAAAATTCGAGCAGTTGTCAATTGTTTAGTCGATTCGCTCAAGTTCCCGACTAAAGCCCCGATAAATGATGCATCACAACAATTGGGCAACAATTGCTCAACAATTAGTAAGGGGGGGCTAAAAATGCGTTTTCGTATCGTAGCGAGACAGAATGGTGAATTTAGGCCAATTGAATTTACCGCGAGAAATAAAAGTGAAGCTCTAAAAATTATGGCTCACTTTGGTGCGACTTGTTTGTGGGTGTTGTCATGAAACAGATAAAACAACTAACGCTTGAAATTGAAACTAATCGTCAACGATTGCAATACGCACTTGATTCAAAAAATGAGGAGTTGATTTGGCGTATTAATACGCTCCTTGTGCAGTTGCTATCCAATTATTTTGACGAAACTAAAGGAGGGTTCGAGATGAGACGCGAACAAAAATTTTATTTAGTTTTTTCTGAAGTTTATCCGGACGGTTTGAGAGTCAATGATGAGGGCTATCAAAACTTGCTTAAAACCATGACTCGATTTGATCGCGAAACGCACGTCAAAATTGATATCCCCGACGGTTGCGAACTGATAGCGGACGAAATGATTGAAATTAGCAGTATGCCTAAACCATGGAAAACAGATAAAAAACCGGCCTAATTGTATTATTTTGACTGTATTTTTAAATACAGTTGCACTTTGTTATCGCTAGCGTTAGACTGTATTTATCAACTGTACTTTAAGGAGTTTTAAATTATGGAGCGCTTAATCTTAGTTTTTTCTGTTTTGTTAGTTGTTTCGATCGGCGCGTTGGTTTTTGAAATGCCTTCGCGCTCTGAGACGTCCCAAAATATCCGCTTAATTTTGAATAAATAATTTTTGGAGGTTTTATGTCTAAACGATTAAAGCGAGTTTTTAATACGAGCGATCAAGTTATACATCTATGGGCTAATCAATCTCAAAGCGACGCCCGATGCACTAACGTTTTTTTCGATCGCGAAACGGTTTATTCTTATGGTTATCATTATGTTCTAGGTCGATTGGTTGAATACAACGGCGCAACTGTAGCTCTAATCAATGACCGGGGCTATAGCGTCACAACGGCTAAACACATAAATCAAGCTTTGTACGCAACTGCTCATTTAATCACTTTGCGAGTTGAGGGTTTATCGATTTCAGATGAGCCCAAAGCCAAAATCAATGAGGCTTTAGAGCGCTCTGAGCGTGAATTATGCGAAGAGATAACCGCATTTTTCGCTAAAAAAACGCTTTATTCGTGGGCGTGCGGGTCATGGTCCGAGTATATATCTGATACAAAATACAGTTTGCCCGCGAGAATTATAAACCATAATGCAACTTGCAAAGCTTTGAATGAGTTGAGTTATACAATTAAATTGACGCCTGAATTCATTCAAGATTTTGACGCACACATCGCATGGGCTAAACAAAATCAGAGTGAGAGAGACGCCCGTCAAAACTCGCCTGAGTGTATCGCTGATCGTTAAGCTAGACGCCTAA
>JAAOEI010000745.1_pt1 | contig 12272 bp, 12 predicted proteins | sample 7059261 | NCBI WGS metagenome assembly JAAOEI01 (sample SAMN14008812, study PRJNA610033) | viral metagenome | isolation source: viral particles filtered from seawater | place: China: Hangzhou Bay, Yangshan Deep Water Harbour | collected 2017-10-31
CCCAAGTGTCGGGATCGATCAGGTACAGGTCAGCGACAGCTGCGGCCACTTCAGGCTGCGAACGGTTCGGGACCAGCTCGACAGTGCCGTAGTTGGTCACGAAGATGTTCACTGCGCCCTGAGCGACGACACCACCACCTGAGCGGCCTTCGTTGCCAGTGCGGTTACCCTGATCGACGTAGCTCTGCAGGGTTGCCACGCGGGCAGACGAGGTGAACAGGTAGTCCGAGAAGACCTCGATGCACTGAGGAGTCGACATTGCGATACGAGGATCGCCGCCGTTCTGCCATGCTTCGCGCATCATGTTCTTCACGGTCGCTTCGGACAGTGCTCGCTTGGTGCCTGCAACTGCAGCTGTGTCGACGAAACCACCGCCACCAGTACCGTCACCGGTCAGGACACCGTCAGCGCCGGTAGCAGCACCACGATCGGAAGTGGTCGCTGCCACGTCGCTGATCTTGATGCCGATCCATGAGCCGATGCCGCAGAGCTTGCCTGCGACCGCACCGGTAGCTGCGACAGCTGCGTTACGAGAGGTCATCGCTGCCTCTTCGTCTGTACGCAGAGCCCGCTGGCGCTTCATCAGCTGGCGGATCAGCTCGTCGCTGGTACCGATAGCATCGACGTTGCGAGCACGGGTGGACACGCGAACGACCTTGTCCATGTACTGGTGATGGTTACCCAGACGCTCACCAAGGACGCTGTCATCGGTGCCGGCATCTGCGCCGTCAACGGTTGCGTTGTCCTTATCCGGAGCTTCGAGGGACTCGCGGGTCCATTCTTTGAAAGTGTTGCCCGAGTTGGTTGACCCGATAGAGTCACAGAACGGGCGGTCGACGGGAGAGATGTCGAAGATCGCATCCATCACGTCTTCGTGGATGGTGCCGCCGATGTCTACCTGAGACAGATCATAGGCGTCTGTATTTGCTGTGGACATAATAGTCCTCCTCAATATCAATAAGTTAATAAAGCAGTGTATCGCCCTCAGAACTCATCAATTACCGAAGTGGCTATCGCCCAGTAGTTGAAGGTCGGCCTATCGACCTATGGCTGACTGACAGTGTATATCACAGCCAGCCAGCCATGCAACCCCTTATCGGCGGCGCCTTCCGGTCCGATCGCTGACCTCTCGACGGGACGGTGATCGGCCCGACACACTTCGAGACTGCCCCTTCTGGGACTGAGCCAGCACAGCCTTCACGGCATCCACCTGATCGCTTCGGTTGCCGGTCTTCTTGGCTCGGGCCACGATCTTGTTGACAGCCTGCTGACCACCCTGATTCTGAGGCTCGAATCGACCCTGAGCGTTCCGGAGCACCTTGGGCGCCTTGCGGACCTTCTTCACTGCCTGACCGGTGGCAGCCTTCAGCTCTTCGAGTTCCTTCACCGTAGAGACGTAGTGGTTCAGCATGGCCATGGTGCGCCCATCGTCGATGCGGTTGATCTCGGCGTCGGAGAATCCGAGCGTGTGGAGATGCGAGCGGATCGCAGTCTGCCCCTCCTTGCGCTTCGCGTCGTCCTTCCAGTCTGGCACCAGATCGATCATCCTCGCCTTCTGCTTCTTCAGGTACTCGCTGCGGTGCTGCTGCTCGTGAACACTGAGCTGCTGCATCTTCTGGAACGTCTCCTGCTTGGCCTGCATCAGCTTCAGGCGCCTGTTGGCAGCCTCGCCCTCGTCGAGATCCTCCCAGTCGGTGGTCTGCTCGATCTGGTTGAGCTGCTCCATGTAGCCGGTGAGCTGCGACATGGCCTGAGACATCTGGGCCATCTGGCTCTGCTGCTGGCCGCCTTCCTCGACCTCGGTGAGCTTGGTCTCGAGCTCGGTGATCTTGCGCTGCCCGTTCTGGTAGCTGTTCTTCAGCTCGCCCAGCGACACAGGCTCCTGACCGTCGTCCAGAGGGACCATAATACCCTCGTACACGTCCTTAGGATCCCAGCCGATGACCTCGCCGAGCTCTGTCGGGCTGAGGGTGACATCTTCTTCTTCGTCGCCCTGCGCTGCCGCTTGGCCCTCATCGTCGCCCTCTGCGCCTTCCTGATCTTCTTCCTCGCCCTCGAAACCTTGCTCGAGTCCTTCTTCTTCGCCTGTGTCAAGCTGCTCATGCTCTTCTTCGCCCTCGCCACTGATCGCTCGTGCCGCCCTGCTCACATCGTCGTTGGTGATCCCGTCGTCGTCCAGACCTTCAGGTCGACCCTGACCGACTGAGCCATCGCCGTTCGCGTTCTTTGCTAGGAGTTCTTTTACTTGGTCTACTGCGTTTGCCATCCTCGTATCCTCGGATTATTGGTTGATGTTTTCTGGCTGCTCGTTCACTGTGCCGACCTCGTCGCAGATCGCCGCCAGTTCTTCGAAGAACAGCTTCTCGTTGTCCATGATGTGGTTGATCTCTTCCCTTTTGGCAGCGTCAGCCGCCCTGAACAGGTCCAGCATCTTCAACTGAAACCTGTCACGGACCTCCTGCAGGCACTCGTCGTCGCCCATCAGGGTTGCGGCCCAGTTCTGGAGCCTCGCATTCGTTACTCTCGGCATGTGGTAGATCTCCTACTAGTATGTTAATCTATCGATTCTACTTTCGAGGTGACACATGGGATATCGGAAACTACCTAACGGGATCTTGCTACACGACGGGAAGCGAACAAAGCGCGAGGAGCTTGAGTTCTATCGCCGGTTCTCCCGCGTCAGTCGGTACCAGCGCCGCTCTCCTCGAGCATCATCGGAGCCAGACCAAGAACAACAGCAGGAAGAGCCACCCCTTCACCAAGAGCCCTGAACAGGCCCTTCAGGCCGTCCCTCGCTACGATGCGGCGAGCGGTCTGGAGATCCTCACGGATCGGCAGGTTGCTCTTCTTGGCGTACTTCTCGTCTCGCTCCAGCTTCTGCAGCGCCTTCTTCCTCAGGCCCTCGCTCTGATCCAATCGGTTCAGTAGCTCAGGCTGGTTATCGAACAGACTCTGCAGCTTCCTCGTCACTTCACCGGATCCTTCTCCGGCTCTCCATGCGTCGAGGTAATCAATATAACCCGTATCGGCCGTGACTCGGTCGTATTTTGCACCTTCAGGCAGGATCGACTTCAGCTCGTTGCCGAATGCCTTCTTCAGATCCTTGCCCAAGGTCACGCCAGTGCGAGCCTTGCCAGCTTCACTCCATGGATCGTTGATCAGGCTGATGCCCCGCCCTGTGTCGACGGCGAACATGCCGTTGCGCTCCGCGAAGTCCGCCAGCTTGGCCATGTCTTCGCTGGTGATCCTGTTGTCCATGGTGATGGCCAGCGAGCTGTTGCTGCCAGCCTTGTTGCCAGTGATCAGCTTGTGCCATGCGCCTGCGTTCTGGGCATCCATCGCTGCTCGAGTGCCCTCCACTGCATCCATGATGGCACGACCCTCCGGTGACACCTGTCTGGTCCCGCCCTCGGTGACGATATTCAGGAGCGGATTGGCGGATCTGGCTGGGTTGAACTCCATCTCCCCGCCGGCCGCTCGGTATACGCCCTGCGCTGCATCTGTGGGCTCTGTCAGCAGACCGACATCACTATAGAGAATATCCCTACCTTTGTCGTCTTCCCATAGACTGGCCTTATCATCACTGTACCGCTGGCGAACCTCGGCCGGAGCCTTCGCAAGGCCCTCGAGGTGACCAGTGCCCACACCGGTGATGGCCTCATGGGTGCCGCTGGCCCTGTACTTGTCCGCGAAGTCACCATAGTGCAGCGCCGCGTCCTCGGGCGCGAGGGAGCCAGAGTTGATCTTCTCTCCGGTCCATGCCGCCGCCTGTGTCTTCAGGTTGTCCCAGTCGGTGAAGCCCTCAGCGCCGAGCTCGTTCAGGCGAGCGTTGATGATGTCCATCTGCTCATCCATGAAGCCGTGCTGCTGCGGGCTGAAGCCTGCGTCCCATGGCTTGCCGCTCTTTGTCTTGTAGCCCATGGCGCGACCCTGCCAGATGTCATGCACTGGCCGGTTCTCGATCGATGGGTTCCACGTCACGGACAGGTTCTCGGCGAACGGTGTGCGCTTCGGACCCAGATCTGGATTGTGGCCGGCCAGCACCTCAGTGATCAGCGGGCTCTGGTCCTTGGGGAATCGACCAGTATCGATCGGCTGCCCAGTGGCGTCCTGCACGAGCGCCTTCAGGGTGAAGCCGAGGTTGGTGTCCACGCCCGTGCCCTGCGAGGTGATACCCAGCGAGTCAGCGATCTGTTTGGCTCTGATCGTGTCCGGTGTCGAGCCCAGAATCCAGTCAGAGCTGTCGTTGTACCAGTCGCGACCACCTACGCCCTTGACCGCGGTATCCATGTAGCGCGAGCGCATGGCGCCCAGCTTCTGCGGTGAGTCCATGCCGATCGGTGCGCCGACGTACTTGCCGGTAGTGCCTACACGGTTGCGCTTGCGCCCGATGTTGGCGCTGGATCCCTGACCGCGGGCAGCTGCTCGAGGTGGTGGCGGGATGTCGCCGAGGAGATCGAGGTCTGGCTGCTTCATGATCCTTGAGTTGTCGAACATCATGTAGGACCAGTCTGGCTGCACACCCTCGTCCTTAATTTTATCGAACTCCGGCGTACCCTTGAATCGTATAGCATCACCATAGGCGTCATACTCATTCCAGTACTTAACCCCATCAATCCCCCAGTCCTTCATGTACTTTTGCATCTCGAGAAGCTGTGCATGCCTCCATAGGGCCGCTGCATCATTGGACCAGATACCCTTCGCCTCAAGATCATCAATCGCCGCCTGCTCGAAGACATCGTAGTCGTCCTCCATGAGATCGAAGTGATCAAGAGCATCGCTTGCCTGCTCTTGGGTGATGTGTCCACGAGATCGTAGCGACTGTATTAGGTCGTCAGGCCTCATGTTTCCGTGGATATCATCAATCTCGACGATGTTCCCCTTTAGGCTGTACCCAGCAACAACATCACCACGGTTACCAGCGAGCTTCGACGCATTCGACGCCAGATCCCTATTCGCCGCAAAATGGAACCCAAGGTCTCCGGTTTGGAATTGATCGATTGGCCTGTCTGATGCGTGATACCCGACCACCTCTGGGCTGACTCCCTCAGGACCCATCCCAAAGCCCTCAGGCATCTCGGTGACCGGTGTCTTACCGTACACAGCAGCCACGCCCTGCCCCTCAATCGCTGACTTGCCGATGTAGCCCTTGTACCCAGCCTCGCGCAGCAGCTCGATGAAGTATGGCATCGCCTCGGATGGGTGTGGCTTGCCATACTTGGTCTGACTGGTAACGATGTCCATGGCGTCCTTCCACAGGCCATCAGGGTCGTCCTTCAGGCTGTACAGGGTCTCGTCTGGGATGTCTGCCTGATAGACAGACTTCGCGCCAGAGCGGACGACAGCCTCAGGCGTAACGCCGCCGCCCTCATCGAGGTAGAAGAAGGTCGGCTTCTGATCATCCGGCAGGTATGACGTGTATCTACGCTCGGCACCCGAGGCGCCTGTGCCATGATGAGCAGGGTCGAGCTCTGTCAGGCCACCCTTGCGCCCGTAGTGATAACCCATGATGCCCTTCTCCATCTCGGGCAGGACCGGCACACCGTACTTGTCGTTCGTGCGCCGAATGAAGTCAGGCACATCCTCGAGGCCGCTGGCCGCGAAACGAGCTGAGTCCTTGGCGACGTTCTTAAAAGCGCCCCGAACGGCCGGTAGGCCGAACGAGGCAAGCAGGAGATCAGGAACCATTGAACCGACAGCGCCAGCCGCTGCCGATCCGGTGTTGTTGTACATGAAGTCACCGGAGGTCTGCTGCATGCCGGTGTAAATATCGCCGACCGGTTGTAGGAAATTTCCTACAGCCATCAGGTTGTCTCGACCCTCTTCGGACTTCGGGAGATAGGTCATGGCCTCGCGCATGTGCTCGACCATCCCAGCTGCCACCTCAGGATCTTCACCAGCCAGAGTAGCAAAAAGGCCGGACAGGCCGGCCACTGGTTCGGCCACCATGCCGGTGCCGAAGGTCAGGAGGGGCTCTGCACGGCCCCAGACACCATCGAGGTAGTCGTCGAACAGGCTATTCTGCGGCATCCTCGTTCTCCTCGAAGGCCGGCTTCGATGGCTTGTTGTGCTCCATCTGCAGCTCGGTCAGTCGGAGCGCCAGATCGTCCGCATGCTTGCGGTACTTGAAGTTGAGCTCGGCGTCGTCCTTGATCGAATCCAGCTGGATCTGCAGGGTGTCGACCTGAGTCTTCAGCTGCTCGTTCTGCTGCTTCACGATGTTGCCGTCGTTGGCCGCCTTCGCCTTCAGCGCCTCGGCCTTCGACAGAATGTCCTGAGCCTCGACCAGCTTGGCCTGTGCGGCCTCCTCCTTCTCCTTGGCGATCTTCGTCATCTGCTGCTTGAACTGGCTCTTCTTCTGCCCCTCTGGTGTCTGAGGGTCCACGAAGTACTTCTCAGGGGCTCGGATACCTCGCAGCTTCGCACGATCAGACATGGCCGCGTAGTGCCGGCCCTCGTCGTACATGATGGAGTTGATCTGCATGAGCTTCTCTTGCTCCTGAATCACCTCAGACAGGGCTACAGACTGGCGAGCACGTTCGGCCAGTGATGCGCCGACCTGAATCGTCACCTTGGTCCGCTTGCGCCACTCGCTCGGGACCGTGGAGATCCAGCGGCCGCCGACCTTCGCCTGAATCTGCTGGCCCTGTGGGTAGTTCTCGCGCAGCACGTTGTGCATCTCGAGGAAGATCCCGCGGATGAATGTCTCGCCGAGGTTGCGGGCGAGCAGTGCTGACCCGAGCTCCATGCCGGACATGATACGCTCGAGGCCCATATCGCCTGCGTTGCCCTTCATCTGGTTGACCTGATCGCTCATGTCGATCGAGCCACCCCCGCGGTCACGCCTGACGCCATCCATGAACTCGAGGAAGGCGTAGCTACCCTGAGGGATCTGCGGGGTTGGGAACTCGAACACAGCATCCTGCCTCTCCATGCGGACCAGACCACCCGTGCGGGAGGTGAGGATGTCATCGATGTTGGCCTTACCGGTGATCACGCCGAGACGCGGATTGCTGGCCAGCTGGACACCATCGATGATGGACCGCATGACCGGTGTCTTTGCGTCCTGAATGTCCTTCAGGCGCTCGTACAGGCTGATGCCTTTGTACTTGTGGGGCATGAGCCTGATGGCACCACCGATGATCGACACCGAGTTGAATGGTTCGTTCTCGAGCAGCGTTCCGTCGTCGCTCATCAGGACCCTGCGACGTTCCGCGATACCATCGCCGTCGTAATCGATCCGGCAGTAGATGTCGTACACCTTGATCTCGCGCATCGATCGGTGGCTGCTGGTGTAGTCGCGCTCCTGTGACTCGCGGGACCGGCTACCGTCGATCACGTCTGCATTGTAGTCGCCGAGCTCTGCCACCACGGCAGGGTCGAACCCCATCTCGATCAGCTCAGACTCGGTGACCAGCATCTCATCGGCCACGAAGTCACAGTCATGCAGGTACAGACTGGAATGACCTGACTTCACCTTCACGCGCTCTGGGGGGATACACTCGATCACTGGACGGCCCTTCTTGGTCATCTTCTTGATCGTGATATTGAACTTATCCACAGCCTTATCACCAAGCGCCTGAGCTGCAGCCATATCCTCAGGGCTTTGCGGCCCGCCCTGCGCCTGTATGCCCTGCAGTGCAGCCTGTGCCTCTGGGTTGGCCTGCTGAGTGATGTCCTGCGACACGAGCTCGATCTGCTCATTCTCGGACTGCGGGGTCAGGAGATTCATCAGTGCCGGCGCTGGGACATCCTCGAAGCTCTCATATGTGACCTCGGTGCGCTCATCCCAGAAGACCTTGGCCGAGCAGTTGCGATTCAGTAGCGCGTCCTTGAGAGCTGTCTGCAGGACCGTGAAGCCGTCGTACTCCTCCATGAAGAGATAGTTCACGATGTCGGATTCACTCTGCGCCTTCTGCTCATCCTCCTGCCCCATGGGCTCGAAGAAGCCGATGTCGCCAGATCCGAAGACGGGCATGATCTCCTCGACCGTGGACTCGACACCGTCCATCACATCATGCGAGACGTAACGGCTGGACTGCTTATCGCGAGCTCGGTTCGCGCTGAGGGCTGGCCTGCGGCCAAGGTAGTAGTCGAGGGGAGTAGCTATATCGGCATCGCTGTCTGCCCCTGCGTTGCCCCCGATGGACTTGCCAAGCTCCTCCTCACAGAAAGAGACGAGCTGGTCGTCGGTCATCGGTTCGATGGTATTCGGTTTAGCTGTGGCTTCGGCCATGGTGATCACCCATTGATTGGTTCGTCCCAGTCATCGTACTTGTCGGTGCCTGCGGGCTTCCAGTCGCTCTGGGCGAACTGCATGAAGGCATCTGCCCCATTCGATGCCCAGTCATGGTGAGGTGACTGATGGAACACGTCATCCTCCTCTTTGTACTTGAACCGGTAGTTGCACAGAGCCTCCCAACCACGTTCGCAGCGCCGCGTTCGGGTCATCATATCCTCATTCTCGGTGTAAGGATAGTACCCTTCAGCCTGTTCCGCGGACTTGTTCAGGTCGTCGCCGCGGTGGAACCAGCACTTGGCCATGGTCTCACGGGCCAGCTGGATGGCTGTCATCTTGTCTGGGATCACTGGGATGATGTCGTTCGGCTTCACGCCCAGATCACCGAACTGCTGCTGCACTGTGCGATCCATACCCAGTCGATCGTGGGCTGCATCGTGCGGCATGTAGTGCATCTGGTAGACGTGGTCCTGCTGGGTGATGAACTTGGCGTAGTACTTGACCTCCTCGAGCCTGCCCTCGAAGTAATCGATCATCCGGTACTGCCCGCCGGCGTACTGCATGAACCAGATCGCGGTGTGGTCATTCTTGCCGATGTCCATGAACGTGCAGACAGGCGCGTCCGAGGTGATCGGTATGTAGCAGCGCCGGTTGTCCTTCTCGATCTTCGATACCTGCTTGCCGAAGACCGCACCCTCTGCCAGCTGCTTCAGCTCACCGGCCCAGATGTTCTGGTACTTCTCGAAGTTGGTGGCCTTCATGTGCTCCATGGACTTCTTCAGCACCTCAGGGAAGAACGGGTTGTCCCAGTAATTCGCGAACAGGACCAGCGAGTCAGGTGGCGGCTCGTGCATGACGAACAGCTGATGAATGATGTCGAACTTGAAGCGGGTGTTGTAGACGATCCAGATCTCGGAGCCGGCCTTCCTGATCGTAGGCTCGATGATGTCCCAGCTGGTCTCGGTCATGTTGTGAGCTTCTTCGATCCAGCAGATGTCGACGCCCTCTGTCGACTTGATCTCGTCGGTGTTGTGCTTGATGCCGAGGAAGAGGAACTCGGTGCCGTTCCTGCCGACGATCCCGTCGTTGGTCACGGTGTAGAACTTCTCGAGCCCGAGCTTCACGATCTGGTCCTTCAGGAGACGATGCACGGATTGCTTGATGGACTTCTGCAGCTCTCGAGTACACAGCACTCGGATCTTACTGTCTACGCCCCTGAGCAGTAGCTTGCGGGCCACGGACCAGCTCTTGCCGGATCCACGACCACCATAGATGATCTTATATCGATGGGGCTCATCGAGGGGCTTGAAAATCTTCGGGAACTGGACCTCGAGCTCACGGCGTATGCGTTTCTTCTGCGGCGCCCCGAGGTCAGGTGATCTCACGTCAGACGTGCTCTACCTTCAGGATGAGATCCTCGCCTTCGATACCGCCCAGCTCCTGCTTGTCGTGGTACCCGTGCTTGCCGAGCACCAGCTTGGTGATCTGTGCATTGAAGGCGCCACCGAGGCCGTTATTCAGCAGCTCCATCTCCTGCTGAGTATTAACATTGTCTAATATGTCCAGAAACTCAGCGTTTTCATCGGCCCAGTTGTACAGGGTCGACCGCGAGATGCCCAGCACTCGGGCCAGTCCTACCGCGGACGGGATGGTGTGCTTGTGCTCTTCTCGGAACGTGTCTGGGTATGCTCGAGCGATCTCGAGTAGCTCATCGGTGAGCTTGGTGGGTCTGCCGCCTGCCATGATTCAGCCTCCTATCGTTAGCCGTTGCCCACATATTAGCCGATGGTCATGTACAGGTCCATCACCCATCCCCAGACGAGCAGGATGGTGATCAGGACCAGAGCACGGCAGCAGAAGGTGATCATGGCAGCAACCCAGACTCATCGATCATCGACTTGACCCGAGACCACGCTGCGGTACTTCCGCGACGTAGCCCGATGACATAGCCAACGACGAAGGCCACGAGGACAGCACCGATGGTGATGATCTCCATCAGTCCTCCACCACATGGCCCATGTGCGTCAGGGCATCTGCCAGCTCATGAGGAGCCCACGATCGGCCGTCGTCTGTCTCGAGGGCACGGGTTACCTTTGTGCCCTGTGAGACGACGATCTCTGTCAGGCCGAGCTTCTCGTCGCCCACCATGACATCGTAACGGGCCGTGTGAGTATCCGACACGTCGTCCACCCGCTTATCCTTCGGGTTGAACTTGAGCTGAGTGGTCTTCGTGATCTTCATCGTGGATCAATGGTGCCGATGGTGGTGCGGTTACCACGAGATGCGAGCTGCTGAGAGAACTCAGTGGCGCAGGCTTCCATCACCTTGTCCCAGTTGATACACCGCAGAGTGAACGAGATGCTGTCACCAAGGTTCAGGCTCAGTCGACACTTCAGCGGGTAGGATTTCAGCCCGTAGAAGGCTGGAGCGACGAACACGATGTAGGCCGGCAGCGGATCCCCAGTCGACTCGATCTTCTCGAGCGAGGATCGGTTGCTGGAGAAGTTCTGGATCTCGGACGAGCTCTCGCCTTCGGCCTTGATCTTCACGCGACGAACCGCGGCGATCGCCTTCTTGATCGGCATCACGTCAGACTCACCGTCGCCACACTGGATGATAGAGCCATAGTCCTCGAGCAGCTCGGCCAGATCAGTCTGGTTCATGCGTCTGACCCCGTCTCTACCCAGCACACTATCCAGCATGTGGTACTCCGGTGTGCGCTTGAGCTTGATCACGGCCCTGTCCTTGCAGTGCAGAGGATTAGCCGGCGTTCCCATATCGAAGATGGTCACTGCACTCATGTCGTCCTGATTGACGAAGATCTGTGGCTTGTTGTCCGGATTGCCATCACCATGACGTGCATCGAGGTGGTCGAGGTACTGGTCGACGAGGTGCGTCTGGAACTTCATCCGGAAGTGGTTCCGTTGCTCCTGATACTCCTCGAGGTCCTGCACATGGTATCCATCTGGCATGATCACGGTATCGAAGAACGTCATCACCGACTTGCCGGCGACGGCGTTATCCTGCAGCAGCTTAATGGCTTCTTTGGTCAATGACATGGTCGTTTAATCCTCCTGCTTCACATGGAACATATCGGCCTGATCCTTAGGGAACAGGGACATCTGGCCACCAGCACCGACGTACATCGGCGTCATCAGCACGTTGTTCTCGCTGACATCGCCATGGGCCGTGGGCCGCTTGTAGCTCAGTTTGTGTTTGACTTCGACCTGTGCGCTCGAGCCGATGCGCTTCATGTCGAGCGTGATCTGGACCTGACCGGAGCGACCTTGATCACCATGGTCTACTACGGCACCGGCGACCTCGGACAGGATGCGGCCGAGCTTCTCCTCGAACACGCCACCATCCAGATCACCGATGAACTCGGTTACATCTGTTGCACTCATACATTCACCCCTTCATTAACGATTAAAATGTTTTCAGCGGCCGCCCTCATCATCACTCGCACCGCCTCCTCAAGCTGACTGATGTTGTACTTCTCTTCGAACGACGACCAGCCGATATCGTGGAGCTCTTGGTGCTTGTCGTGCCTGAGCGGGATGCACAACAAATCACTACCCTTCGACGCCCACCCACACATGGTGAGATGGCTGTACCCTTTGATGTGGTGCGGGTCAACATTATTGCCGCGAGCCTGAGTAACAACGCACGGTTGAGTCCGGACCCAGTCGGTGTATTTGCTCACTTCCACCCCATGTATTGCTCGATCACCGAGATGGCGCTTGCAGATCCGCGGCACACCTCGTACTTGTAGCCCTGCAGCTCGCAGTGCTTCTGATATTCCTTCTGCTCCTTGGTCTGCCCTGAGCGCGTGTCAGGGTTCTTCATCTCGATATACAGGCCGTGGTATGGAGGCTTCACGATCGGGAGGAACAGGTCCGCGATCCCGCGCTTCACACCCATGGCTTTCAGCTGGCCGGCGGCCGCCTTCGATCGTTGCTTACCGTTCGGGATGTGGTGCAGCCACCGAAGATCGTCGTACAGCAGGGACCACTGGACTACCGCGGCCTGCTCC
>JAAOEI010000746.1_pt1 | contig 12258 bp, 19 predicted proteins | sample 7059261 | NCBI WGS metagenome assembly JAAOEI01 (sample SAMN14008812, study PRJNA610033) | viral metagenome | isolation source: viral particles filtered from seawater | place: China: Hangzhou Bay, Yangshan Deep Water Harbour | collected 2017-10-31
CAACTGCAACACGACCGGGCATCATGCCACCGTATCCCTCTTGCATCTCATTGCGACCCTGAACAATTCCGGGCGAGTCTCGTCTTACATAGTGATCGACAGGAATGTCGAGTGGGTTGTTCATCGAGATGTATGGATTGTGCTGTCCGTGTTGGCGTCTGTTCTCGAACATGCCGGTGGCTCTGAGGCCATAGTCCATGCTTGAGCCGCCATCTAGGGTTCGGTTGACACCAACGTCGGAAAAAAGCCGGTAGCCAGATTGCTTAGACTGGTTATTGGCTGCAAGATCAAACATCGGAGTCAGGTTTGTGCGCAAGAAGGCCACCATTTCTGGGGTCAACTCGATGTTCATTTCCTGATTGAGGTTCAGCTTGGAGAGATCAATCTCGCTGGGGTTCAATCTGCCGCGCTCAGACTGACTGTTGTATGGCATCTTTTTCCTCCTGAGAGTCGCGACGGTTCAGAGTCTCGACTACCTCTGCATCGCTGATGTCGTCAGTATCCTCCATCGTCTCTTCTTTGTCTTCCCTTTCAGACTGCTCGGTCGCTTGCATGGCGATTTGTTCGAGTTCCTCGATTGTGAGTTCGTGAGCTTTCTTGTTCTCGATGGTGTGTTCGTTGAATGTGTGGTGAAGGTCGGGCATGACCTTGTTGAGCATCATGCCGAAGAGACGAACTTGTTGGTTTGACCAGTTGCGGTCGCCCTTGAGGACTTCGCGGACGGTCGGAATGTTGGTGCGCACAATGTCCAGAACCGAACGGCGGACTCTGTCGACTTCAATGGGTGTCACGGCAGGAAGACCACCCGTGCTTTGCGTGATGCTGCGATTCTTGCGGACGTTCGGCATGCTTTTTTCTCCTTGTGCGTGTCTCGTTATTGTGACCGAGTTTTCATTTTTTGGTGCGAAATTTTGAATGGCAGGGCATGGCATGAGGCGAAGGCCGTCGGCGGGATGGGGTCTCCCCCCGGGGGTGCGCCCATGGGACGCGCCTTGCGGTGCATGAAGCGTGCATCTGCGAGGCTAAGTCGTTGATTTTGCACGGTTTTCGTCTCCCATCGAGGGACTTTGCGGTGGCTCGCGTGCCCCTGCGTTTCGCACGAGTGCGCGAGGTGGGCAAAAAATGGGCCTCGCGGGCGCTTACGCAATCATGACGCGGGCTTACGGCGCACGTCGTCCTCCCAGAGGGAGGAGGAGGGCGATTGGGGTCAGCCGGTTCGGTTGACAGTTCGGTCAGCCGTTCCGGCACACGCTCCGGCGTGCGCCTGATTCCCCCAGAGGGGGATAGGGGGCAGTTGGAGTCAGCCACTTCCGGCAACGGTCGTGTCACCCGCATGTGACACACAACGGACTCGAAGGAGAATGCTATGTCCTCAATCAAACTCGCCAACCTCAAGGCTTCCGACCTCATCGCGCTCGCCAAGGGCGCGACCTCTGTCGCCGACATCGACCCCGTCGTCGCGGAGTTCGAGCGTCGCATCACCACGCGCACCGCGAAGGCCAACGCCGCCGCGTCCGCAGGCAAGGGCGTGCAAGCCCACGCGAGCATCCTCGCCAACGCGAACGCCAACCTCGCCACCGTGCGTGCAATGCGCGACGGCTTCGCCGTTCCTGCGCCTGTCGCGACGTTCACCGCCGAGCCAGTCGCCAAGGCCAAGCGCACCCGCAAGGCTCCCGCAAGCGCCCCTGCGTTGAGCGCAGACGAGTTGGCTCTGCTCCGCTCGTTCCTCGCCAAGCTCGCCTGATCGCGTAGCGCCCACGACCCCCGCTTCGGCGGGGGTTTTTTTTCGTCTGTTCGCAACCACGAAAGGAGCATCTCATGCAGACACAACACCAACGCCGCATCGCGGCTCAAACCCGTCAGCTTCTCGCTCTTCGCCGCGCAGACACGCTGCACGACGACGACAACTTCTACGCCTTCCTCGCGACTGGTGCGTTCGACCCGCCAGCCGCAGACACGTTCGAGGTCGACACCAACGAAGCCGTGACCGCCATGTCGGTCGCATTCGTCAACGCAACCAAGGAGTAACGCCATGAGCACCTCAGTCGCGGTCGCAGATGCGACCAAGTTTTACCAGCGTGCGCTGTTCGCAGCACTCAAAGCACGCGAAGAAGCCGTCCGAGACGGCGACACGGAGATGCGAGCCATCCTCGATGAGCGCATCGCCTACACGCAGGACTGCATCAAAGCGGTCAAGTTCGTGGGCAAGACGGGCATGTCCCCGGTCGACGCCTTCGCGTTCTACGGCATCAACATCCAGAAGGGAGGCCGACTGTGAGCGTGCACATCGTCTACCAAGACCGGCTCGCGTTCGGTGAGCGCTATGCGTTCTACCGTGCTCGCGAACAAGTCGGAACCATCCGTGCGCTCTACCTGCTTTGGGTCGCACGTTCCATGTGAAACACTGTCTCGTGGGAGTGACATGTGCTATCCTGTCACACTTACGAGACACAACCAAGGAGAAAACCATGCGACTCATCGCAACTGTCATCGCTGTCTTGCTCGTGGCAACCACCCTGACCATCGGCCTCGTCAACTTCGCCATCGGTTGCGGTGAGCCTGAGTACCACGCCGACGGAACATTCGTCACCGGCGAATGCTTCGTCATCCCATACACACCCGTGAAAGGAACATGGAAATGATCGCCGATCAACCACCACTACCAGTCGAGCAGGCAGTCATCGCCTACTACGAACAAGCCACGCCTCAACGCATGACGAGCATCATCTTCCGAGACGGTGCACGCTACGAACTCAAGCTCGCGCCCAACAGGTTCGAGAAGAGTCGCATGGTGTGCGTCATCCTCGACAACAAGAAGCTCGCCGCCATCGTGTGGGCAACCAACGGAGACGACCACTTCACGATGTCGCCCTCACCCAAGGGCAACACCATCAAGACCGGAGAGTACGCAGACTTCGTCTTCGACGCATGCGCTCACCTCATCACCACTGATCGCGAAAGGAAGGAGAAAGCAAAATGACTGACGACACCAAGCAACGCTGGTGGGCGTGGCACAAGGCAAACCCTCACGTCTACCAACTCTTCGAGCGGTTCACATGGGAAGCCATCAAGCTAGGTCACAAGCACCTGTCCGCTTGGCTCATCGTCAACCGCATCAGGTGGGAGACGAGCATCGTCACGAAGGGCGACGACTTCAAGATCAGCAACGACTTCATCGCCTACTACGCTCGCCTGTTCATGCACTACAACCCCGAGCACAAGGGGTTCTTCCGCATCAAGCGCCTCAAGTACGAGTAACCAACCAAGGAGAACATCATGATCGAGTTCATCATCGTCACCGCAATCGTCATCGCTCAAATGCTGGGGAGGTAAGCGCCATGACAATTTCTGTCACCCTCAACGGCGAGAACGCCAACCTCACATTCGATATTGAGACGACGCTCACCTTGCAGGTAATTTGGGAACAATTAAACGGTGCTCTGTATGATTTAGAGCATGGTCAACCCTCTGATGCTATTGTGGCCGTAGAGGACTGCATCAAGCGGCTAGAGGACTTACGAGCCTGAGTGCGGCCCCCTGAACGACGACGACTTCCGTCAGATTCTGCACTTCATCAACAAGGCTCACGATGCCAACGTGGGCATCAGTTGGGAGGTCGTCGAAGCCCACATCGACAGCTTCATCCGCAATCGGATGGTGTCACGCGCCCGCCCGCCTGTCTCTCCAGAGGAGAGAGAGAGGGCATAACCCATCAGCCAACCGGCTGACTTCACTCTAACCCTAACCATGAAAGGACATCCCATGCTTCCACTTCACGAAGCGGTTTCATTGTTGCGTCGTGTCGATGCGATGCAGGCAGACGAGAAGCGATCCAAACTGCGCGAACTCTTCACGAGTTCCGTCGTTGAGAACGCATCGACTCAGGTCAAGGCGAGCTTCGCTCGTGCAGTAGGCAAGACCATCGGTCAAGCCACCGACCTCTTGCCCATCGGCGCACTCGTTGGCGGCATCGTCACCTCTTATGAGACTGGCGACTCCGACCAAGTGATTCGCAACATCACCGATGCGATCACCGACCCCGCGTCTTACGCTGTTCGCAACTCACGCTCCAAGTCAGGCTACGGCTACGGTCACCACGTTGCCTTGTCCGACATGGACGCAACCGCTGGCGGTCACCGACTTGCCAACTTCACCGTCACCCAAACCATCACCCCAACCAAGGAGAACTCTATGGACATCAACCAACTCGCTGACCTCGTGTGTCAGTTGTCTGCCGTGCTTGCCAAGGACGCATCGTTCGACGGCAAGATCAGCGCGTCCGACCTCGACGCATCCGACACTCGTGCATGCGACGCCATTGCCATGGCGAAGGGTCTCAAGGCGGAGCAGTGCGATGCCCTGCGCTCGGCTGTCGCTGTCGTCAACATGAACCGATCAGTCGATGAGCGTGCCAACGTCGTCGTCTCAGACGAAGTTCGTGCCATGGTGGGTAGCTCATCTGGTGAGCCTGCCCCGGCTGCCGTCTCGTCTCAGCCAGCCCCGGAGCGCATCATGATCGACGGCGTCCTTGCTCGTGCCGTTGACTCGTTGCTCGGTCAGGCGACCGGCGGTAAGGCCACGTCCATCGAGGCCACCCTCGAAGACCTGTACAAGTTGCAGGTCAAGTCGCGTGAGCTTGCCGACCAGTTGTCCCGCGCCAGTGCTCGTCCCGTTGCGGTCATCCCGACTGGCGGTAGCCAAGCCGTGGACGGTGCGACCCTCACCTACGAGGTTGTCATGCGCCAAGCCGCCGACCTGTTCAAGAATCCCAAGACCGGCAAGACCATGAGCCAACTCAAGTTCGACATCCCGACCCTTGTGTGGAAGGATGACAAGGGCAACGTCGTGCAACACCCGATGATCCCTGCGCATGACGAGAACTACCAGTTCCGCATGACCCATGTGCTCAAGCTGGCAACTGCGTTCCTCATGAACAAGAACGTGTGGGCACACGGACACACCGGCACTGGTAAGACGACGCTGTTCGAGCAGTTCTATGCCCGCTGTGGATTTCCTGTGTACAGATTGAACCTCGACTCGAACCTTGAGCGCTCCGACCTTGTCGGTCAGACCTCCCTTGCCGAGGACAACGGCGTGACCGTGTCCAAGTTCAACGAGGGCATCCTCCCGCAAGCGATGACTCAGCCTTGCGCACTCATCCTTGACGAGATCGACGCCGGTCGTCCCGACATCCTGTTCACGATTCAGCGTGCGACAGAGGGCAACGGCTTGATGCTGACCGAGGATGGCGGTCGTCTTGTGCGTCCGCACCCGCTGTTCCGCTTCTGCGCTACCGCCAACAGTCGTGGTCAGGGCGATGAGTTCGGCGTGTATGCAGGTGTGCGTCCGATGAACACCGCCATGCTTGATCGCTTCGGTGTCATGATCGAGGTCAACTACCTTGAGCGTGACGAGGAAGCCAACTTCCTTGCCAAGGCTTACCCGAACCTGACGCAAACTGTCGTGACGCAGTTGACCACGTTTGCCAAGCTCATCCGTGATGCGTTCACCAATGGCGAGATCAGCCTGACGCTGTCGCCTCGTGGTCTCAAGTCCATCGCTGAGACCTATGCGTTCTTCGACCCACTGCTTGGCACTGCCAAGGCCATGGAGATGGCGGTCGAGATGGTCGTCATCGACCGCGCCACCATGGACAACCGCCAACGTGTGCTTGAGTTGCAAGAGCGTGCCTTCAAGGCTTGACCCCACCAACAAGGAGACCAACCTATGAGTAACGATCTATCGTTCCTTCCGCCGGACGACCCCGACATGGATCAGCCATCCGTCTCAGGTCGTGACTTCGAGAATGGCACTCGCGCTGCCGTGCGCACGCTCTCGTCTCAGTTCGACACGGACGTCGTGTTCGCTGGCGACGGTGCTTGCACCAATGGCAAGCGTGTGACCCTGCCAGCCAATGCGCCCGACAAGATGCTGACCAAGCGCCAAGCGCACGTCGGTCGAGGCTTTGCCAACCACGAGTCACTGCACAACCTGCTGACCGACTTCGATGCGGGCTTGCCCAAGTTCCGTGAGTGGGGCACGACCGGACGCACGTTGACCCTGCACTTGGCGCAAGCCATCGAGGATGTGCGCATCGAGAACGGTGGTGCTCGTCTGTACCCCGGGATGCCAAAGTCGATTGACAAGACCGCCGAGTTCGTCTGCCGACGCTTCGCCGAGAAGACGTTCAAGGAGAACCCCGACATTGCCAAGGACATGGGCGCTGTGCTCCCGCTCGCCATCACTTGGGCAGGTCGTCTGCGCATTGGCTACCCATCGCCCGTCATTCGCGTTGCGTTTGATGCACTTGGCGAGGACGTTCGCAAGCGTGCCGAGCAGGTGGTCGATGTCATCATGACCTTGCCACATGGTGTCGAGGGCATCGGTCAGGTCAACCGTAGCGAGGCATACAAGGGCTGTCGCATGGGTCTCGAACTCGCCAACCGCATCGGCAACGAGGTCGCCAAGGAAGTGGCTGACGAGGAAGAGCGCCAACGCCAACGCCAAGGTCAGGGCAACGGTCAGGGTCAAGGCCAAGGCCAAGGTGGTGGGCAAACCGGTGGGCAAGGTGGTGACGGCTCGTCTCAGGCAGCAGGTGGCAGCGGAGGCAACGGTGACACCGTCTCAGATCAGATGGCGAAGGGTGACGGGTACAAGGACTCGTCGCAGGAAGCCAAGGGCAACGGTGGTGCGCACGGTGCGACCAACTCGCAAGCCCAAGAGGTGGGCAAGGTGACGGGCGAGTCTCGCTCGATTGACCCCAACCTCGACGAAGGTGTTGTCGAGTTGATGACCGAGGGTGTTGCGACCAGCAAGGAGTATCGACCCTACACGAGATCGTTCGACGTGTGGACTGACAAGCGTGATGGCGAACTCAAGAAAGCGCTGACTAACAACAATGGTCAGGCGCTGTATGCGCACGAGAAGTCTCGCGTTGTCGGTTCGCTGGCTACGATGCGTCGCAAGCTGGAGCGTGCGCTGATTGCCAAGGACACACGCCAATGGGAGCAGTCGCGTAGTGGCAAGCTCGACATCCGTCGTCGTGGCGTTGGCATCATGAGCGGTAGCGATCTGATCTTCAAGCGCAAGTCTGACGGTGACGATCTCAATGCGGCGGTGTCGATCTTGATTGACCTGTCCGGCTCGATGTCAGGCGACAAGGCGCATGTTGCAGGGCAGTCGACCATTGCGTTGTGTGAGGCGTTCGCTTCAACGGGTGTGCCGCTTGAGGTGCTCGGTCACTATACGCATGGCTTGCCTTATGACATGCGCAATCAGATCGCCAAGGAAACTGACGAGCACTTGCGTGATGACGATGGCAACTATGTGATACAGGCTGATGGTTCTTATGCGAAGAACCCCAACGTGCACAAGTATGACCGCACTGATGCAGTAACGATGCTTGTGTTCAAGTCGTTCGATGAGCCAATGACTCAAGCGCGTAGCGCACTTGGCATGATTCCGCACATGACGAGCGGTGCGAATGCCGATGCTGATGCCATCATGTATGCGGCAGAGCGCTTGCTTGAGCAGAAGAATGATCGTCGCATCTTGCTTGTGATGGCTGACGGTTATCCCGCATGGCATTCGAGTGGTGGCAAGAAAGCCAACTATCGTCGCACTCGTGATGCTGTGCAGTGGTGTGAGACGAAGGGCATCAAGTGTGTTGGGATCGGCATTCAGAGCGACGCTGTTCGCCAGTTCTTCCCTCGCAATGTTGTGCTTCAGAGCGTGGCTGATTTGGGCAAGACGGTTCTCGATCAGGTTGCACGTCTCGTCTTGGGTGAGCGCTTCCGCGTTGACAACAAGGACTTGATTGCATCTGACAAGGATCGTGCTCGTGCAATGGCCCGCTAAGAAGAGGAAGGCGGGCGTTCCCAAGATACCAAGTGTGTGGTTTGCGCTGTTGCCCGGACAGTCGCTTGCGTTTTGGATTGGTGTTGCCAAGCGAGCCAAGTCTCGCAGGGTTCGCAAGCATGACTACACGAAGATCAAACAACTAGCAAAGGAGATTGCGTATGGAAGTAAAACCTAAGTCAGAGTGGCGCAAGTCACTGTTCCTCGTTGCGCTTGAGGACTACCTGTTGAAGGGAGCCAATAGCGACCCATCGTTTGCGATGCGGGTCATCGTGAGAGACCCGATCATCGAACGCACGGAACACAACGAGACAAAGTATGTGCCGGAGATTGAGGGCGTGATGTCGATGCGTTGGCTCGCAGAAGACATCGTGACCTTCACGACGCATGATGGAAACGTAACGATCAAGGCTGACGAAGTCGTCGGCTACTACTCATAAGGAGAAAGCAATGGACATTGACAAGATGGCTGACCAAGAGCTTGAGAAACTTGGTGTGAAGAAGAAGGAAGAACCGAAGCCCCTGCGTTCGTCTTGGGGTGCGAGTGGATTCGATGACTTGGAGAGTGACGTGCTCGACTCGTCTTCGTATTCGAGCAATCGGTACAAGAATGGTGGATGGAAAGACCCCAACTACTGGAGCAAGAAGAGCAAGAGTTCGCCCCGCCAAGGTGATCTGTGGAGTCGTGGCACTGCGCCAGCCGAGAAGCTGGAGACGATCTGTCGTCGTGAGTTCAACACGACTGTGTCTGCCGGTGAGGCGCTGATCGGTCACGTTGGTCTCGACAAGATCGTGACCGAGTTGCGCACCGAGTTCATGCGTTCGCTCGACAAGAGCAAGGTGTTGGTCATTGATGGCAGGCCCGGTAACGATGCGCTGTACATGGCGATTGAGGAGATCATCACGAAGCACTGCATCTACATGACTGACGACGCTGAGTATCTGAGCATTGGTGTGGAGGACAAGTGATGAGGAAGAAGCAGATCGCAAACATCGTGCACTTGAATGACGAGCAACGCATGAGGGAAGCCGCTGAGTATCTTGGTGAGAACGTCATGAAGATGTTCAAGGCAATCCTCATGAAGCATGACCGCGCTGTCATTGAGGCGGGCTTCGAGGCTGTCATGGCGGAGCGGGAACGATGCGCCAGCATCGTGGAACGCATGGGCATGGACGGCTATGGGACTTTGTATATCGCACAACAGTTGAGGAGCGGTGATGACTATCAAAATCAAAACGCAACACTGTGAGGATTGTTGGCACGGCAAGTGGGACGTGCCGACCAGTGACTTGGTTTGTGAGAAAGGACACAAGCCAAGGTTCTTTCGCATGAAGTCGCCGCTAGACCAGACGTTTGGGTTCAAGCGTAGGTGTGGTGACTTCGTCGACAAGATGGTGGCGAGACACTTTGAGAAGGAGAAGTGAGATGGCTACGAGATGGGAGAAGGAGCAAGAAAGAGCCAAGGTCGCGGCATACGAGGAGTGGAAAAGGAAGCGTGATGCTGAGACGAAGGCAAGTGTATCTACTGAAGAGACTTCTTCAGTAGATACAAAGAATGGTGGCACGATCAAGTTGGGAGGTCAGACTCATGAGGTGGATGCAGAAGACTGCTTCATTTGGCTGAAGAACAACGCCGATCATGAGAAGCCACATCAGGTGATCTGTGCCATGCCGGAGCCGAAGGACGGTGTGCTTGTGATACGCAAGCCGTTCTTGATTGCATGGGGCTTGTACCACTTGCTGAGTGACGAGGAGTGGACGGACAAGTTGATTGAGAGAACGAAGGTGAAACTGGAAGCGCAACTCAAACCTATTACCAAGGAGTAAATCATGGACATCGTTCAAGCTGTGGGGAACCTGATCGCAGGTGCTGATGACAAGACTGTGCGCACGTTGGCGCAGGTTGTCGTTGATCGTTACTCGAAGCTGATGGGTGAGGCTTACATCCTCGCGCCAGCATCGCAGACCTTTACGCAGACCCCTTCCGGGTCTGCCCCCGCCAAGGCTGGTGGTGGTGTGAAGAAGAGCAAGCGGTGGTCTCGTCTCATCACGGGATGCGACTACACGAAGCGGGCCAACGGGTATGCGGTCAAGGGTGGGTTTGCCAACCGTGATCTGAGTCAGCATGCCGAGGGCAGTCTCGTCTTGATGGTCGTGCCTGACATCGGGATGATGTTGGGGACGGTGTGCAAAGGCGAGGAGTGGGTCTACCAGTACCCGAGTGGACAGACGGGAAGCGTCGAGAACTTCAAGGGCATCATGCCTCTGTTCAATGAGGGCGATTGGGCTGGCATCGTTGATCGGTGCAAGGCGATGGGTGTCCCACAAAGTTGACAAAAGGGTGAGGGTGTCACATAATTGGGACACCGACGTTACGGTTACGTTAAATGAAGGAGGTGGCTATGCCGCTCAAAATTGTGAGGAAGAGTGGGCGACTGTGGGTGATGGGTCGCATGCTCGGAGTACAGGTCAGACGCTCTACCCAGTTGCCAGTGGGGTACGAGAGAGAGGCTGAGAAGATGAGGCTCGACATCGAGCGAGACATCATCGAAGGCAAGTTCAACACCAAGAAGCATTCGTTCAAGGAGGCGGTCGATTCGTACCTCGCTTGGAAGCGGATGGAGAAGTCCGACATCAGGACGATTGGTGCACATTGCGACATGTTCGTGTCGCTGTTCAAGGATGTGGCGGTGGAAGACATTACCGCAGACATCGTTCAGACGAAGACCACCGAGGCTTGGAAGACGCTCAAGGCAGGTAGCGTGAGGCGCTACTTGAACACCATGAGTGCGGTGCTCAACCATGCCAGTGATCGGTGGGGGTTCAAGGTTCCCAAGTTGAAGAAGCCCGTGGTGGATGACGCACGGGACGCGCACTTCAGTGCGGAGGAAGCCAACCTGTTCTTGGATTGGGTGGGGCGCAACCATCGGCACTACTTGGCGCACTTCACGGTGCTCATTGATTGCGGGGTTCGGCTCAACGAGTTGTTGCGGTTGACGAGACGCGACTTCAAGGAGGGCGTGCTGCGGATGCAGCGACGCACGACTGGCAACGGAAAGACTGAGACGAGGGTGATACCTCTGACCAACGGCGTCCTGCTGGCAGTCAAAGACTTCCCTGCGTTTGGGCCAGCGTTCTTGAAGCCAAGTGGTGAGGCGTGGAGGACGAGCGCCGATGCGTCAAGCTACTTGGGCAAGGTGTTGAAGGAAGGGTGCGCTGAGTTGGGGCTACCGGCATTGAGGGTGCACGACTTGCGGCACACGTTTGCGTACTTGGTGGCGCAAGCGGGTGCAGATGTGGCTGACCTTCAGACGCTGTTGGGGCACGAGGACATCAGTCAGACCATGAGGTATCGGGGCTTTGTGTTGAGTCGAGCGAAGCAGTTCGTGACTGCGGCGCGAGACAGTAGCGATGGGGAGACACGAGCATGCAAATGAGACAGGGACGTCAAGGCGATTTGGGTGTGCAAGCATTGAAGTGCGCGAGGGGTTTTAGGTTTTTCCTCTACGCGCAGTCTCCTTCTTGGTTTGGGTGGGGGTCACAAGCCTCCACCCTTTTTTTAGGGGACTGCGATGAACCTCGTTGACAAAGTAATCCGGTACATGCGCCAGCATACCGAAGCCGACAAGAATTGTTCGGAAGAATTCTGGGTCACAGGCACAGCACTCGAAGCAGTGTCTGGTGTGAGCCGCAAGACGATCTCAAGGTGGAAGACGACGAACGACCCGACGCTCTCCAACTTTGTGGCTGTCGTCGAATCATTGGGCGGGAGAGTGTTGGTTGAACTTCCCGAGCCGACAAAAACAAGCTGTCATAGATGTGGTCGTGAGACTGCGACGCTTGTGCGTAATGACCACAAGTTTTGTGGAAGGTGCGCATCACGAAAGGAGTAATCATGATGTTGACAGAAGCGATCATTTGTTTGGCGACTGCGGTCTACTTTGAGGCGAGAGGTGAGCCGCTCGTGGGGCAGGTTGCAGTAGCCAAGGTGGTGATGAATCGAGTCAAGGACGATAGGCATCCCAAGACGGTTTGTGATGTTGTTCGTTTCAGGGTGAAGACGACGTGTGCGTTCTCGTTCATGTGCGAGAAAGACAGGCTTGTTGTGAATGACATGAATGCTTGGAGAAGTTCGGTAAACATCGCAAGCCTTGTGTTCAATGGCAAGCTGACCGACCCAACGAATGGTGCGACACACTTCCATGCGAAGACGGTGCAACCAAAGTGGGGCAACGTGCAGGTGACTGCGAAGATAGGCAACCACATTTTTTACAGGAGCGAACAATGAACGTGTTCTACTTGGATGAAGACCCGAGAGCGGCGGCGCACATGCACTGCGACAAGCATGTGTACAAGATGATCTTGGAGTATGCGCAGTTGATGATGGCGGCTTGGTACAA
>JAAOEI010000747.1_pt1 | contig 12249 bp, 17 predicted proteins | sample 7059261 | NCBI WGS metagenome assembly JAAOEI01 (sample SAMN14008812, study PRJNA610033) | viral metagenome | isolation source: viral particles filtered from seawater | place: China: Hangzhou Bay, Yangshan Deep Water Harbour | collected 2017-10-31
AGGAGTTTTGGCGCGTACGTCGGTATACGGCGTAGTCACTAATTTGGGTTCCGCGACTATTTTCTACGGGTGACCTGTGCAAAATCAAAAAGGTTACGATCTCGCTGGTAAAAAGTTGATGATCGGGCTACCTGCGTACGACCATAAAGTCGGCGTAAAAATGGCGATTTCGCTGATGCGGTTTGCCCAAATGGCGTTGGAATACGGCGTTACGATTCAAGTTAGCAGCATTTGCGGTTGCTCGGTGGTTACTCGTGCGCGGAATATGATCGCTGATGAGTTCATGAAGTCTGATTGCGATCACTTGCTCTTTATCGACGCAGATATGTCTTTCCAGCCGGAGTCAATTATCCGGCTGCTTGCGTTTGGGCAAGAGAAACCTATCGTCGCCGGGGCGTATGAAGCGCGTAAGGCAGGCAAAGTTTACATCCTTACACTTGACCACGACAAGGATGGCAACGTCATCATGGACCCCATGGGGCTTGTGAAGGCACGCCGGGTAGCGACTGGGTTCATGATGATCCAGCGGCAGGTATTTGAAACCCTAGCAAAGCTACACCCTGAGTGGTATCACAAGGACGTCAATTCGGACAACATGCTGTATAGTTTTTTCGATTTCCTTGTCACCCCAGAAGGTTACGTTGGCGAAGACTTTTTGTTCTGCCAACGCGCGATTGATGCTGGATATACATGCTGGATTGACCCGACAATTAAGCTGGGCCATATGGGCATTCATGAGTACGAGAGCGACTTCGGCAACGACGTTCTGTATCCTCGGCTTCAAGCTGCACAGGAACCCGAATTAAAGGTTGCATATGGCTAAGACACCCGCATGGCAGCGCAAAGAAGGCAAAAATCCCTCTGGGGGGCTCAATGCCAAGGGGCGAGCTTCGTACAACCGTGCGAACCCCGGGAAACCTGGGTTAAAGGCTCCTCAACCCGAAGGTGGATCGCGTCGCGATTCATTCTGTGCCCGGATGGAAGGGATGAAGAAGAAGTTGACGAGCAAGAAGACGGCGAAAGATCCGAATAGCCGAATCAACAAATCTTTGCGTGCGTGGAATTGTTGAGGCGTTGCTTATGGAACTGATGATTTGGAACGCCATTCTGACCGCTAGCGTGGCTATTTTGGGGTACACCTTGCGAGAAAAGTTTGAGGAACTCCAGCGGGTTAGCATTTTGCTGACTCGAACCCGAGAAGAAATTGCCCGGGACCACATTACGCGTACTGAGTTCCGCGCCGACATGAACCAATTGCTTGAGCGGTTTGATCGCTTAGAGCGGAAGATCGACGCGATACGTTCCGGCTCTTCCAACGGCTGTCCTTAGGAGCAAGTAACCATGGCGGAAGCAAAACAACCCCCGAAGTATACCCCCGCGCAGCAACAGGCGATCCAGGAGCAGCAGGACCGCAAGATCCGGGAAAAAGAAGAGAAGGCCCCGACGACGAAGACCGAGATGTATAAGGGGTTCAAGTCTGGTGGGTTTGTGAAGTCGGCTGACGGTGTTGCTCAACGAGGTAAGACGAAAGGACGGATCATCTGATGGACGACAAAACCAAAAAGATTCTGGGCACCTTGAGTCCCGCTTATGGTTTGATGTCCGGGCACGGCGCGTTTGGCAAACTCGCACCCGTTGCGGGGGTTCTGCCCATGGCACTTGCCCAAGACCGGAAAGATCGTAAAGAAGAGGGAGCTGCTAATGCCGCCTCCCCTGTCATTAAAGGTCCGACTGCGGGCATGAAGAAAGGCGGCTCCGTGAAGTCCTCCGCCTCTCGTCGTGCTGACGGCATCGCGCAACGCGGCAAGACCAAAGGCAGGATGATCTGATGCCTTCCAAATCTCCAGCGCAGCACCGGCTTATGGCGGCTGTCGCTAACAACCCAAAGTTCGCTAAAAAGGTCGGGATCTCGCAGGCGGTGGGGAAAGAGTTTGCTTCGGCGGATAAACGTAGTAGTGGATATAGCACTAAGGCAAAAATTAATCGCCCAGACACCCGGCATGGTAGCATTGATATGCCGTACGCTTCACTTACTAAACATATCGGTAGAAAGGAAGGTGGTCCTGTGAAAGAGTCCAAATTGATGATGAAAAAGGAAGTCGGTTTTATGAAGAAAGCCGGGGCTCCGAAGTCGATGATCAAGCACGAAATGGCTGAGATGAAGGGAAAGAAGTACGCTCGGGGCGGCGGCATTGAGCTTCGGGGGAAAACTAAGGGCACGATAGTTAAGATGGCGCGTGGTGGGCGGTCCTGCTAAATGCGACCTAGCCGGGGGATGGGGGCGATTCGCCCCAGTAAGGTGCCAAAGCCTCGTAAGATCGTGAAGCGGGATGGGGCGAGTCCTGTTTCAGTGTTCTCGAAAGGTGGCGCAAGTCGCGTCAACGAGGCGGGCAATTACACCAAACCCGGGATGCGGGAGTCGCTGTTCAAAAGCATCAAAGGCCGGGCGGTGCAGGGTACCAAGGCAGGCCAGTGGAGCGCGCGTAAGGCGCAATTGTTGGCGAAGCAGTATAAAGCTCGCGGCGGTGGGTATCGTGACTAATAGCTTAGGGCGCGTCGGATGGCAGAGTGTGATGTGCCAAAAATCTTCGCTATCTGTCGAAGGCTGTACCCCTGCTCAAGCAGGTATTGATACTCCTGCTTTTTGGCGCTATGAATCCTACGCTTTGCGCTTGCAATCCGCTGCGTATCCCACTGATGTCGGCCCCCACCATGCAGTGCGTTTTGACGGGCAGTTACCCAGCGAAGATTATCTAGGCTGTTGTTCTTACGGTCGCCGTTTATGTGATCTACTTGAGGTAGCTCGTTTGGGTTGGGTAAAAATGCTTCCGCTACGAGTCGATGAACGTATCGATAATTGTTGCGACCCAGCGATACCCGCAGATACCCGGTTGTATGCGTCCATGCGCTTAATTGTTTTGTTTTTTCAATGCGTATACGATGGGGCAGGTTGCGTCGCGGCACATCTGACCAATTTGCCCTTACGTTTCCAAAAGTGCTTACAGAATAGCGACCGTCGGTTCCATTTATTTCGCGCCAAATCTCTTGCATTTAGTTCTCCTTTTGGTGGACTTTAATATGGCACTACGAAAAAGTCAACAGTCATTGGTGCAATGGGGTCAGCAACGTTGGACAACCAAATCGGGTAAGCCCTCCAGCAAGACCGGGGAGAGATATTTGCCCGAAGCTGCTATTCAGTCGCTCAGTACTGCGGAGTACGCTGCCACCACCCGAGCTAAGCGAGCGGGTACGAGGGCTGGGCAACAGTTTGTTGCCCAGCCCAAGGGCATCGCCAAGAAGACTGCGAGGTTCCGATAATGGCTTTCAAGACCACAGACACCACCGCGTTTAACCTTGACCTCAACACGCTGATCGAAGAGGCGTTTGAGCGCTGCGGCAAGGAGCTGCGATCTGGCTACGACTTCCGTACTGCCCGCCGGTCGCTGAACCTGCTGACCATCGAATGGGCCAATCGCGGTATCAACTTGTGGACGATCGAGCAAGGCTCTCAGGTGCTGACCTACAACGAGTCTACTTATGATATCCCGGTAGACACCATTGACTTGCTGGATCACGTCATTCGCACGGGTACGGGCACGAGCCAGATCGACATCAATATCTCCCGTATTTCGGTAAGTACCTACGCGACGATCCCCAACAAGAATGCCACGGGGCGTCCGATCCAAGTATGGTTCCAGCGAAAGACGGGCGCGACGGATTCGACCAATACCGTGCAGTACCCCAAGATTCATGTCTGGCCTAAGCCGGATAGTTCGCAAACGTATACGTTTGTCTATTGGCGACTTCGCCGTATACTGGACGCGGGTAACGGTATCAACGGCCAAGATATTCCCTTCCGCTTCCTGCCCTGCATGGTTTCGGGGCTAGCGTACTATCTGGCGCAAAAGATCCCCGGGGTTGACCCCAACCGCCGTGCGGAACTCAAGATGGACTACGAACAGCAGTTTCAGCTTGCAGCCGATGAGGACCGAGAAAAAGCCCCGGTACGGTTCGTGCCCCGCCAGATGTTCATCGGTGCGTAGGTGTTACGATGCCTAATCGGTTCGCGTCTGGTAAATACGCAATCGCGGAATGCGATAGGTGCGGGTTTCGGTATAAGCTTACACAGCTTAAAACCCTTGTCGTCAAGACAAAAAACGTAAACATCATGGTCTGCCCGACCTGTTGGGATCCAGATCATCCTCAATTACAGCTTGGTATGTACCCGGTGGACGACCCACAGGCAGTACGCAACCCCCGTCCGGATGTAAGTTATGTTACGTCAGGTACGACAGGATTGCAGCTTAGCCCGGGGGATGATGGAACCCCGGGGGGTGGTAGTCGTATAATTGAGTGGGGGTGGGCACCTGTGGGTGGATCAAGAGCAGATGACGTCGGGCTGACTCCAAATGTGTTGGAGCCTGTCATTTCATTGGGCACGGTGACCGTGTCCGTCACTTAGGAGCTACACATGGACGCCAAAAAAGCCGTTAAGAAACATGAACAGAATATGCACCCTGGTAAGAAGCCGACCTTCAAAAAGGGCGGTGTGACTTCGATGGAAATGAAGCAAATGGGGCGCAATTTAGCCCGTGCTAAGAACCAAGGGAGCAAGTAATGAGCAAAATTAAATCTGTCAAAGCTCCGGCAGTGGGGCTCGCCAAGAACCGCGAAACCATTAACAACTTGAACGTGGGTGCGGGCAACATCGCCAGCAAAGATTACCCGGCCCCAAAGACTTCCGGTGTCAAGGTTCGTGGCACTGGTGCGGCTACTAAAGGTTTGATGGCACGAGGCCCCATGGCTTGAGGTGATAAATGGGTTGGAGTGAAGTCTTCAACAATATCTGAGGCTATTAAACGAAAGGGGAAAGTGTTTGGTTTGTACACTTTTCAAAGGGTGGCGTAAATCAACTACCAAAATTTGTTCTTAACAATCAAGGGGTACCTTGAAAATGACTTCCCAAATACCGTCTTTACTGACAGTGTCGGGGCGTCAGCTACGCTCACCAGCGCCGAGCAGATCAACGCTTTCATTACTCAAGCCGAACAGCGAATTTACAACACCGTCCTGTTCCCCGCCCTGCGTAAAAACGTTACCGGCACTACTTCGCAAAACGTCAAATACCTGAACTGCCCGAACGATTTTTTGGCGGTCTATTCGATGGCGGTAGTAGACGGGGCTGGGGGGTACAATTACCTGCTCAATAAGGATGTCAGCTACATCCGCGAAGCCTATCCCATCCCCACGGACACGGGTTTGCCCGCCTACTACGCTATGTTTGGGCCTGTCTCTACTGATGAGACTGAACTGACTTTCATCCTTGGGCCGACCCCGGATAACGCCTATACGGTAGAACTTCATTACTTCTACTATCCTGAGTCTATCACCACTGCTGCCAGCGGCTACACTTGGCTGAGCGAGAATTATGACCCCGTCCTGCTCTACGGTGCGCTGGTGGAAGCCTATACGTTCATGAAGGGTGAGCCTGACATGCTCGGTACGTATACGCAAAAATATCAAGAGTCCTTGATGATGGCGAAACGCCTTGGTGACGGCATGGAGAAGCAGGACCAATACAGGAGCGGGACACCTCGTGTTCCGGTAAGCTAAGATGGCTTTCACCGGCAACGCGCTCTGCAACACCTTCAAAGTGGGCCTTCCTTGTGGGCGGTTCAACTTCAACACTGGCACAACCGATGTATTCAAGGTGGCGCTTTACACTAATACGGCGACCTTGAACGCAGACACCCCAGGGTATACGGCTACTGGTGAGGTTACAGACGCCGGGTATTCCGTAGGTGGGTCTACGCTAACTGTCAGTCAGGTGCCAACGGTTGGTACTCAGACTGGTAGTAGCGCGGTGGCTTATCTGTCTTTTTCGAATGCAACGTGGTCTGGTGCAATCACCGCCCGTGGGGCGTTAATTTACAAGTTTGACGGCGCGACTAACCCTGCGGTTTGTGTACTGGACTTTGGCGCTAACAAGACGTCAACCACTTCGTTTCAGTTGCAGTTTCCTGCTGCGACCAACACAACCGCGCTTATTCGCATAGCTTAGGAGTATTAGAAATGGAAGAAAAAAGTAAGGGTACCGACAACACACAAGCGAAGTTGATGCGTAACCTGCGCCCGGAAGACGCCGCTCGGGCTTTTGGTAAATTCAAAATGCAGTGCTTCGATAAAGATGGTAACCTCAAATGGGAAGCCGAGGAGCATAATTTGGTTGTTAACGTCGGGCTACAATATATGTGTGGCACCGCTCTAACTAGCGTGACCCAGATCACCACTTGGTATATCGGTCTTTATGGCGCAGGCGCATCTAATACTCCAGCCGCAGGAGATACCATGTCCTCGCACGCGGGCTGGACTGAAGCTGTCCCCTACAGCAACGCCAACCGTCCGACTTGCGTGTTTGCCACGGCGACCACGGCTAACCCCTCGGTTGCGACCAACTCGGCCTCTCCGGCTGCGTTTAACATTGACGCCACGGCAACGGTGGGTGGTGCGTTCTTGACCAGCAGTAACACCAAAAGTGGCACTACCGGCACCCTGTTTTCGGCGTCGGATTTCAGCTCCCCGGGCGACCGTAGCGTGGTATCTGGCGATACGCTGAACGTCACCTACACGATGAGCCTCTCGGGCTGATAGTTGTTTAAATGTGTTGGGATAGCCGGAGGCTCCGGCTATTCGCCTTTGTGATTGGTGGTGGGCATGATCAAAATCGACTTTGAATTTGAGACCCCTCATGGCAAGTTCGCGGATGCCCTGCATCTGCCGGATGACCACACGTTCACGGACGCAGAGATTCAGACCATGAAAGAACAGCGCCGGGGCAACTGGGTCGCCATCGTTACCGCACCGCCCGTTGAGGAACCTGCTCCTGAGTTCATCGAGATTGATGGCGTCAAGTATGTAAAGGCGCAGTGATATGGCTAACCGGTATTGGGTTGGCGGCACGGCGGCATGGGATGGCGCTGCGGGCACCAAGTGGGCAACCACGTCCGGTGGTGCTGGCGGCGCTGCTGTGCCTACCAGTGCGGATGATGTGTTTTTTGACGGCGCGTCTGGGGCCGTTACCTGCACTATCACCGGCACTCGTGTGGCTAAGTCCATCGACTGCACCGGGTTCACCGGAACCCTTGCTGGCGCTTCTACGCCAGCCCTTACCATATCTGGCTCGTTGACATTCGTGGCAGGAATGGCCCTGACTTACGCCGGGACAACCACGTTCAACGGAACTGGAACGCTGACCAGCGCGGGTAAGACCCTTGGCCCGGTTGAAATCAATGGCAGTGGCATCACTACTACTCTCGGAGATAATTTTATATCTAGCGGTTCTATAACTGTTACTCGGGGAACCTTCAACACCGGTAGCTTCAACGTCACCGCCACACAGTTAGCGTCCACCAACAGCAACACTAGGACGATCAATTTAGGCAGCAGCACGTTGACGTTATCAAATACTACCCCCATTGTTTTTCTCATTAACACCAATCTTATATTTAACGCTGGCACTTCGTCCATCGTATGCACAAATACCACGCTTACCTTTTATGGGGGGGCCGCAAGCGCAACGGGCGTTACTTTTTACAATGTTTCGTTTACATCAACGACGTCTGGTACAAGATCAATTTCCAGCGGTAATACATTTAACAATCTTAGCGTTACTGCCCCATCAACAGCGGGGGTAACCATAGTTACGTTTGACTCACGCCAAACCATCAACGGCGCTTTGTCCACTACAGGCACAGCAGGCAACCGCCGAGTTTGGTTCCGTAGCTCTACCTACGGCATCGCTCAAACCCTCACCATCAACAGCGCACCAAGCCTGACAGATGCGGATTTTCGGGACATTTACGTCGTAGGTACTTCCGCGCCCATTGGCGGAACCCGGATTGGGGATCTTCGTGGATGCCGAGGGGTCACGTTCGATACGCCAAAGACGGTGTATTGGAACCTCGCCGGTACAAACAGCTGGACTTCTAACGCTTGGGCTACAACTCCGACAGGAATACCTTCTACGGACAACTCCCCGCTTGCCCAAGATACCGCAACTTTTACAAACGCTGGTGCAATAACGCAAGTAAATATATTTAACTTTACAGGAGCCTATGTGGGTACTGTCGATATGTCTGGCAGAACCTCCGCAATGACAATCCAAATTAGCACTGCTGGTACAGTATATGGTGACTGGAAAAATGGCTCCGGTACAACAATAACAAACGCCGTGCCGATTACGTTTTCTGGACGTAACACCCAAGTCATTACAAGCGCAGGAAAGACTTTTAGCGGGGGCATTATTGTTGACTCCTACGGGGGCTCCGTTGAACTTGCTGATGCGCTGAACATTGGGTCGAACACCCTTACCATCACCAATGGCACGGTCGACACCAAGAACTACAACGTGACTGCTAGTGCGTTGTCATCTAGCGACAGTTCCGTGCGCGAGATTAAATTAGGTTCTAGTACAGTAACTTTAAGCGGTGGCAATCCAATAAATTTTACTACGTCGACAAATCTTACGTTTGATTCAGGTACGTCGCAAATAAATTTAAGTAGTTCTTCAGTCGTTAACGCAGAATTTGGAGGGATGAGTTATTACAATGTAACATATACCTCTACAGCGTTAACGTCCATATCAATTACTTCTGCATCTTTTAATAACTTAACAATAACTTCTGGTGCAACAGCTTCTCTAGTGTCGGTAGCGTTTCTTAGCAATGTAACCATCAACGGCACCCTAACCTGTGCAGGGGCCACAGCAGTACGTCGAATCTTTGTTCGTTCTGCCATCGTTGGCTCCATTGGCACCACCTGCACCTTAACTGTCAATTCAATCTCCGCAGATAATTGTGACTTTAGAGACATAACGCTTGCAGGTTCAGCAGCAGGGGCGTCCCCCACCCGCGCAGGCGACTGCGGTGGTAATTCGGGTATTACGTTCCCAGTAGCAAAGACGGTTTACTGGAACTTGTCTGGGGCTCAGAACTGGAGTGCAACAGGCTGGGCAACATCTTCTGGCGGTTCTCCTGCTATCGACAACTTTCCGTTGGCGCAAGATACTGCGGTATTTGACAACACCGGCGCCGTGACGGGCACAATCACAATCAACGCGAATTGGAATATCGGTACGTTTGACGCTTCGACACGTACCAGCGCAATGACGCTGACAATCGGCACAAACTCTCCGGTGATTTATGGCGACTGGAAGTTTGGTACTGGAGTAACGTCAAGCAGTACAACAGGCACGATTACATTTAGTAAACGTGGTACTCAGACTATTACCAGCAACGGTGTGCAGTTTGGGTGCCACGTGACGATTCATTGTGCTACAGGAACCGTCCAGCTTGCAGATGCTTTGTCGCTTGGGGCTACACGCGCCCTGACCCTGACCAGCGGTACGTTTGACGCTGTCACTTACAATGTGACAACAGGGTTGTTTGTAATTGGTGTTTATGTTGCTCCAAACCTTAGAACATTAAAGATGGGTTCTGGTGTTTGGACTTTGACTGGGGTAGGTACTGTTTTTAACTTTGGCCTACCTTCTAACTTCACCTTGTTTAAGGGTACTGCCAACATCGTCCTTTCCGATACCAGTGTCTCCTCTCGGACGTTCGACGGCAGCGGGTTTTCTTTTAATAAACTCACCATTGGCGGCACAACAGGCGTATCAACCTTAACCATCACCGGCAGCAACCAGTTTACCGAACTTGCGTCCACCAAGACGGTAGCGCACACCATCGCCCTTGGTACAACCACACAGACCTTTGGCGCTTGGACGGTCACAGGTACAGTGGGGAACGTAGTCACTGTTACGGGAACCGCTACGGTCGTCATTGCGGGGGCGCGGGTTACCGGAGTTGACTATCTTGCTCTTGGAACGATCGTAGTTAGCGCCACAAGCCCCGGTGAGTTCTACGCTGGAGCCAACTCTACTGGCGGTATAAACGTCATCCGGACGGCTGCTCCTGCGGCTGTAACCCGGTATTGGATAGGTGGAACAGGGGTTTGGGACGCGACGACCACAACCAATTGGGCGGCGTCCTCTGGCGGTTCTGGCGGTGCTTCTGTCCCCACTTCCGCAGATGCTGTGATCTTTGATTCTGCTTCCAACGCTACAGCGTATACAGTCACTTGTACGGCGACCCAACTGCGCTGTGGTTCTCTGACAATCTCTGGCCCTACATCGGGCAACGTGACTTGGGCGGGGGCTGCACCTTTAGCCATTCATGGGGACGTAAGTTTGCCAGCTACTGGGATCACACGCTCGTATACAGGGAGTATTACATTAACTGGCTCGTCAACGGGTAGAACGTTTACTACAAACGGTGTAGTGTTAGCAAGTGCGGTTACAGTAAATGGTGTTGGGTGTGGCTGGACACTTGGAAGCGCTATAGATATCGGTTCGTCCGCATTAACGGTTACCACCGGGTCTTTTAGTACCGGCAATTACGCCGTTAGCGCGGGGTCTCTATCTTCAAGTAATACACATTCTAGAACTATCACACTTGGGTCTAGTACAGTTACGTTAGCATCCCTCACAGATACAGTAATATTTACATCTGCGATAAATTTAACGTTCTCAGCAGGAACTTCTAGTATCGTATGTAGTGGGCTGTTGTCGGGTTTTACTTTTGCTGGCGGTGAGCAGACGTTTAATGATGTGTCTTTTTCAAACACCAGCAAAGCAATACATACGATTTCTGGTGCCAATACTTTCAACAATTTGACTATTTCGGGCCAACTAACGGCGTCGATATTTACGCTTTTGTTATCCAACGATCAAACCGTTACAGGTACTTTAACTTTCTCCGCAGGCACCAACGCCACAGCACGGATATGTGTTTTTTCCGACACCATCGGCACCACCCGCGCCATTACAGCCGCTGCGGTCAATATGACGGATGTAGATTTCCGTGACATCACTATAGCGGGGGCTGCTGCTCCTGCTTCTGGTACTAGGATTGGGGACTGTCGGGGCAACAGCGGTATTACGTTTACCGTAGCGACTACTCGGTATTGGAATTTGGCGGGTAGTAATGACTGGTCGGCAATAGGTTGGGCTGCATCATCTGGAGCATCCCCCGCTGTAAACAATTTCCCGTTGGCGCAAGATACTTGTGTTTTTGAAGCTGGAAGTCCCGGCACAGGAACCACAACCACTATTAATGCCTCCTACAACATCGGCACCATCGATATGTCGGCTCGGACGACAAACACGATGACGCTGGCGGTTGGGAGCACAACCCCTGCAATCTACGGCAACTGGATCAACGGCACGGGCACAACGATAACGGGCGCAGGCATACTGACATTTGCAGGGCGCACTACGCAACAACTGACAAGCGCAGGCGGCACCTTTACTACTCAATTTACGTTTAGGTCGCCAAGCGGAACGGTTACGTTGCAGGACGCTTTTTCAAGCAGTAATTCAAACGGCAACGCTTTGCGGTTTGATGTTGGCACGTTTGATGCTAACACATACAACGTCACGTTATCGGGGGCGCTTTCGGGGGTTAACAGTGCCGCCGTAACTACCGCCAAAACGATTGCAATTGGTTCTGGAACGTGGGCGGTTGCTGGATCTAACGGTTGGACTGCAAATACAACAGCCACAGTCACAGGCACCGGCACCATCAGCCTGACCAGCGCAAGCGCCAAGACCTTCGCTGGCGGCGGCATCGCCTACACCAACATCACGCTCAACCAAGGCGGCGCTGGCGCTATGACGATTACCGGCAACAACACATTCAAAGGCATCACCAACACCTACAAGGCTACGGGCGCTACGACGATTTCATTTGGGACGGCCACTCAGCGCGTATCCCAGTGGACTGCCGCTGGCGAAGCCGGTAGGCTTTTAACAATTAATGGTTCTTCTGCTTCCTCCCCCTGCACTTTGGTGCATACTGGCGTTGGTGACATAAACGTTGACTACTTGGTCATCACTGGTGTAAGGGCATACCCGCTATCATGACTTGGTACGCTGGCGCTAATTCAACCAACAATGGGAGCCTTGGCTGGTTTTTTGAGGCCAGCATCGTCACAATAAACGCCTCCGTATCCGAGGTCACCACAGGCTCGGACGCGATATCCTCGTTGGGCGTGTTCGTTAGTATTGCTGCTGAAACGGCTTCCGGTGCAGACGCTATTTCTGGTGGGGTGTTGTTCCTGGGGGGTATTGCGGAGTCTGCAACAACAACTGACGACATCGTCGGCGGCATATATATCCTACGGGCTGTAGGT
>JAAOEI010000748.1_pt1 | contig 12223 bp, 18 predicted proteins | sample 7059261 | NCBI WGS metagenome assembly JAAOEI01 (sample SAMN14008812, study PRJNA610033) | viral metagenome | isolation source: viral particles filtered from seawater | place: China: Hangzhou Bay, Yangshan Deep Water Harbour | collected 2017-10-31
ATAAAAGAGTTTGGAACTCCCCGTCGTCTAGATTTGCTTAGAGATGGTAGAAGAAATAAATCACCATCTTTTGGCAAATTGAATATGTTTGTCTATGGACCTAAGAATAGATTGACTCTGCCCTATTACGATACCTTTCCACTGGTGATGCCAATAGGTGGAATTAGTGGTGGATTTTTGGGAATCAACTTTCATTACTTACCTATACCATTGAGAATGAGATTGCTAGATAAGGTAGTTAACTTTCCCAATGATGTAAACTATCAGGGATTAAAAAGGATTAGTCTTTTGAAGCCTACTATTAAAAAATACCTAAACGGTTTTGTAAAATCAGAATTTCGTATTATTCAACCAGATGAATTTGTTGTTGCAGCATTACTACCCGTACACAACTTCAAGAATGCAAAGAAAAGTGTTTCTGCATCTGAAGTATGGGCAGACTCTAGGAGCATGGTCTAATGGCTAATCCAAATTTAATAAAAACCTTTGACGTTACACCTGGCAAAAAAAATACTATTGTTGAGTTGCGAAACTCAATCAGTAAAGAAGGTATTGTTAGAACCAATCAATTTGTGGTTCGTTTAAATTTCCCTCCAGGGCCGCCGAATAGACCTTTTAGAGCAGCAATGGAGGCACCAGACCTTTTGGTCAGAGCACAGACTGTTTTTATGCCAGGCACTAACTTCTCAACAGTAGAAGATGTTAACATATATGGTCCAAATAGAAATATTGTTTCAGGTATAACTTTTGCTAATACTGTGGGAATTACTTTCTTACTTGATGAACAATTTAAACTGAAACAAACATTTGATGCCTGGCAGAGAACAGCGTATGATGAGCATACTTGGAACCTGAACTACTATGATGAGTATAAGGGTTCAATAGAAATTTACAGTATGACTAACAGATCTAATAGTAGTTTAAATGACACTGGAACAGATGTGCCAGGATATGGTCTTAAGTGTTGGGAAGCATATCCAATGACCATTGGTCAGGTTGACTTTGATGCAACTGCGACAACCAGTTTTGCAACAATCAACATAGAGTTTGGATTCAGATACACCACAGACATATCTAGGTATGGGTCAGATGCACCATTTAATCAGCCCCAAGCCGAACCAGATATTTCACAATCACCTAGAAATGTTTCTGATACTTATATTAATCCAGCTGATGCCACAGAAATCTAGGACTCATTGATTACATAAATTATAACAATTGAATTGATAGGAGAAAATACTATGGCCTTACCAAAACTTGAAGTGCCGAAATATATGATGACAGTACCATCTACAGGAGATGAGATAGAGTTTAGACCATTTCTTGTAAGAGAAGAAAAGATTCTTCTTCTGGCGATGGAAGAACAAACAGAGACTGCAACACACAATGCGGTTTTAGATTTAGTGCATTCATGCACATTTGGTAGTCTTGGTAAAAAGAATGATCCAATGTTTGACATTGAGTATGCATTCATCAAGATTAGATCAAAGTCTGTTTCAGAAACGATTGATGTTAGACTATTGTGTCCAGATGATAGAGAAACCTATGTTGAGAAATCTATTGACATAGAAGACATTCAGATTTTAGTAGATGAAGAACACTCAACTCATGTGGATCTGACAGATACGTTGTCCATTGACTTTTCATATCCAACAATCGACACAACTATAAAATCAGCAAATATTAAAAGTGACACAGAAAAAGTATTTTTCATTATCAAATCGTGTATTCAAGTTATAAATTTTGGAGAAGATACTTACAATGTTGCTGACATCTCAAAGAAAGAACTCAATGAGTTCGTAGATAGTCTAACACAAGAAATGTTTGAGAAGTTACAAAACTTCTTTTCCACCATGCCTAGACTAAGACATGTGTTGGATGTAGAAAATCCTAAAACTGGAGTGGTTTCTCAAGTTTCCCTAGAAGGGCTGGGAGATTTTTTAACCTAACTCTTTCTCATAATACCCTAGTGAATTATTTTAAAACTAATTTTGGGTTGATGCAACATCATAAATATAGTTTAACTGAGATTGAAAATATGATGCCATGGGAAAGAGACATTTATGTGGGATTATTGGTTGAATGGATAAAGGATGAAGAAGACAGAATAAAACAAGAACAACAAAGAAGAAGAGGATAATCAAAATGAGTCCAAAAACATTGGAACCAACAAGTGATTATGCAAAATATGATGTAGACGGAGATGGTGTGGTGAGTGATGAAGAACTGACAGCAGTGGCAAAACTTGAAGAACTTGAAATGCAAGAGGAAAAGGCAGATGCTCAGCGTCGTATGGCGTGGGTATCTCTTATTTCTATGCTGGTCTTCACTGGCCTTGTGTTTCTACCTATTTTCCCCGATTCAAGAATCCAAGCCCTTGCTGATCTTTTTGGTTTATTCTATATCGGCATGGCTGGTGTAGTGGGTGCCTATATGGGCATGACAGCATACATGAGTAAGAAGTAGAACGATGTCTAGTTTTGAAGCAGTGGTTGATGCTGTTAAAGAAGAGGGAATTGCACTAAGACAGCAATTGGCGGCGCAAGCACCGGAGCAAGATAGTCCGGCGGAGCGTGATGCTAGAGAATCCGCAACAATAAAGAGAGAAGAAAAGACAAACGATATTTTAGACGAAATATTAAAATCGTTAGGGTTTGGTAAAAAACTTGAAAAAGATTCAGGTGATAAATTTAGTGTGCTCTCAACTGTGTTCGGATTTTTAGTGGAAGGTTTAGCAATGAGTGGAATTATTGCAGGAATTGCAACACTTACTAACACTGACGCTATCATAAAAGCATTTGGATTACCAAAAACATTTACGAATGTGGTGAATGCCCTTAAACTCCTTAAAACTATAGCATTGCTTCCATTCAAACTTACTATAAAAGTCATAGACGGCATTTCTGCTGGAATAACAGGTATAGTTAATCTCTTAACCAAACTTTCTGATTTCAAATACACACCACCAGAGTGGCTTACGACGAAAGGTTTTGGTACATATTTGGACGATTTATTTACTAAATTTAAAATTGGCCTGACCATGGCATGGGATACGGGTGTATCTAAACTAACTCCAGCTGGAACTTTTATTTCAAATTTGTATACTAAAATTAAAACGGGTATTAGTTCTAAAATCACAGCAGGCGTAACTAAACTAAAAGCAGCTGGAACTTTTATTTCAGATTTGTTTACTACAATTAAAACGGGTATTACAAAACAAATACAAGGCATCGCAACTGGAACCGCTAAGACGGGCAAGTTAGCCCTGGAGACTTTAAATGGTATAGGGACAACATTTTTAACTAAGATCAAAGAGGTTTTCGGAACATTCACATTTGGAGAGGATTTCAAAAAAACCATATCAGGAACATTTGAATCCATAATGAAACCAATAAAAGCAGTCATCGGCGTAGCGGGAACGGCGGACGCGCCCGGTAAAGGTCTTTTAGGATTTTTAAATGGTGTCAAAAATTTACTTCCAATGGACACCATAAAGAAGATGGGTTCATTTGGATTTAAAGCATTACGGGCGATAGTTGGGCCTTTTGTTCAGTTCTTTATATCTCTCTTTGATTTTGTTAGTGGTGCCATGGGAGGTGCAGATGAGGCAGATAAAGAAAAAGTAAGTCAGGGCGAAAAAATAAGACTTATAGTTGTTAGAGGCGTAGAGGGTGTTTTCAAAGGATTTGGCGAAATCGTTGACCTTCTTTTTGTTAAATTGGGCGGTTGGATTGCAGAGAAGTTAGGATTCGATAAATTTGCAGAATTTTTGAAGACAATAGACGTTGCTGCAAACATTACAAAATCATTTGATTATATTTTTGGTATAGGTCAGTACAAAGAAAAAGGTGGACTACCTTCTGATATCGGGAAACTTTTTGCAGAAACAATACCAAAAGCATTACAAAAAGGTAAAGATAAATTAACAGCCATTGGTGATTCTATAGCAAATCTGATTACATCAGTTGGTGATTGGTTTAAAGAAAACTTCAGTTTAGAAAATATATTAGCAGAGTATCCAAAATTAGCGGCTCTGGCTCAAAAGTTAGGTATTATTGCAGATCCTGAAGAAGTGAAGAAACTTCAAGCAAAACTTGCGGCCGAGCAGAAAAGGTTAGCAGAACTAGAGGCGAAACCACTGTCTGAGTTTGGGGGACGCGGTAAGACAGCTGAGGAAGATAAACAGCGTCGCGGAGTAACCATTCAGAATCGGATTGACGAAATTGAAGCAAAATTAGCAAGCTTACCGCAATTGCGTAGAGGTGGTATAACAACTCAAGAAGGTTTAGCAAACATTCATCCTCAAGAAGCAGTTATTCCTTTAGAGAAAATGAGTGAGGTTATCAACAAAATTAACACGGCTGCACTCAGTAAAACAGGAGGCGCATCTGCTCCAGTTGTAGTCAACAATGTTACTAACGCACCTGTTGATGCATCGTCATCCAGCGTCACTAACGCTGCGGCTATGCCAATAAGTCCACCAACAAACTACGGTGCCATATTATAAAAAAAACCCAAGTCAAGGACTGACTTGGGTTTAATACCTGAACTAATGTCTTTCTAGGCTTCTTCTGCCAGTTTCTCAAAGTAGGACATTACATCCTCACTTTCTGACTCATCACTCTTTGCGACTTGACTAACACGAGCTCGCGAGCGTTCTCCGACTCCAATCGGTTCCTCTGGTTTAGTCTCAACCTTTGGAGTCGCAACAGGTTCATCTTCCATAAGAGTCTCAACTGTGCGAGCAGGAGTAACACCAGAAAGAACCAACTCAAAACGAGTCTTCAGTTCTTCATAGGACTTGAAGTTTGACGGTGCAGTAAACTCTTCAAGAGAATACAACTTGTTGTAAATCCTTTCAAGTTCATCGTCATCATCCAACAAAGCAGATGGTGCAGAAAACTCTGACTTATCATAGTTCCAGTAACCATCAACCTTACGAAGCTTCAACTTGAAGTTCGCACCGTTCCAAAAGTCAAACGGATTGATTGGAGTCTCATCCTCAAATGCCGGCGACATTGCTTCTGTGATCTTATCAAAGATCTTCTTACCAAACCGATAAAGAAATACTTTACCTTCATTTTCAGGATTTGCACTATCAGACACAACATAGATGTTGGCATAATACTGCAACTTCCTCTTCTGTTTACGAGCAATCTCTTTGTCGGACTCAATACCAGAGTTCCAAAGTTTGGAGTTATACTCAGAAACAGGATCGTTGTTCCCCAGAGTAGTCAGCGAGTTCTCAATGTACCACTGACCAGTTGGACCCTGAAATGCGTGATTCCAGAGTTTAGCCCAAGGTAGAGTCTCGCCTTCGGGAGCGGGAAGAAAACGAATAACAGCATAACCGTTACCAGTCTTATCCATAGTCGGCTTCCACAGACGTTCATCTGCATAGGACTTTTTCTCTTGGGGTGCACTTTCTTTCTGGGCAGCACCCAGAAGATCATCAAGTGCGTTGTTTCGTTTCATTGATGCGAATGACATATTTGTCTCCTTATGTTTTCGTGTGTTAACGTATAGTGTGTATTAATAGTATCATAACGAATGTGTGTTGTCAATAGTTTATTTATCCTCCTTTAAAATGTTCCTACTCTGTCAAGAAACGTATTCTTATCAATGTGCCTTATATTAGGAGAGAAAAACTTATCTGAATAGTCTCTCCATCTGTTATCTACCCAATAAAAAGTTACATCGCGATACTTCTTGAACACCGAGTTCATCTGAATAATCCAGTTGACAGGATTAAATCCTCTGGCTGTCCCCGGCAAATAATTTTCTGTTCCTTTGTAAATGTTATTCAGTGGCTCGTCGTAATCACTCAAGTCAAAACCTAGCATATAGACTTCAGTTGCACCGTTTTCTGCTGCAAGAAACAATCCAACATTTCCAGCAGACCAACCTTCAAGGTTTGAAATAGTCTGCACATGGTCCTCATCAAAAACTGGTGTAATCCAAACGCCCACATCCTTTTCCATCTTAAGTTTTAAATCTTCTGTGTCAAGATGTGGAAAGTCTTTCATCATCTCATCTATTTTTATCTGCACTGTGGCAGGATCTTTACCCGAAATAACACACTCATTAGATGCATTTGATTTTGGCCAATGAACAAAATCTTTCGGTATGGTTGTTCCCATCATCATCATTTCTGCAACTTGTGTAGGAACCCGCGTCCAGTTTGCAAACCAACACTTATGGTTCAAAGGATATCCTGACATGTAGATTTCTTGTTGCATGGCATAATCCATTGATACAAGATTGTCTACTACACCATCACGATATATTGCATTGCATCCCCACAACTCTAAATCTGCAATGGGATACTCTAAGTAGTCAGGACAAAACCAACTACGTGATTCACCATTACCTAGAACTACAGCAGATTTCATTTAGACATGCGCCTTTGTATAGAACCTGATGAACCATCAGTGTCAACCGTGTAGTTGGTGGCATCCTCAGTATTCAGCCATCGTTCATTCTTTACGAAGTCAATGCGATACGCATCCTTTTCTGTAAGGTTTGCAAGAACGTTGAATGCTAGACTTACTCTTGACTGGTCTGTCACATTTTGTCCAAACCCATGAAACAGATACGAGTTGAACATAATCAAAGAACCTTGAGTGCAAGGCATAGCAAGTTTGTTTGTAAAGTTTGCATTTGCCTTACTGTAGTGTTTTCTCAGTGAGAAGAACGGGTCAGAGTTTGAGGGCATTTTTTCAAACACTAACGGTGGATGTTGTGGTGTAGATGAAACATAATATACACCACTGATAAGAGAGTTGCCATGATTGTGCATACTTTGAGAACTGCCAGGTGCAGCCTTGTTCAACCAACTTTCATGAATCCAAAACTCTCGATAATCCAATGTCATCACATTATCAAGATAGTCCTTTACACACTCCTCAAACCATACTTTCAAATCTGCTAGACCATCGTGGTCAACAATGTTTGGTGTATCAATAAACTGTGTAGTGTCTGGATTTGCGATGGCCTGTTGATTGAAGTTGAATTCCTCCATAGAAGGAATCTCAGGTGGATTGGGATTATTATAAATTTTCAATACACCTGCCGGAAAGACAGGTATTTCAGTTGCACTCATATTATCGTCCAATGTCTTTAATGCTATCTTTACCAATAACCTGATACGCACCCTTGTTATAAGCAGGAGCAATGGTATAGTTTTTGGAAACTTCTAACTCATGATTATTGTCTCTCTTGGTCGTATCACCAATACCAGCGTTGTTACTAGGTATATATGGTGTCTCACGCCTGTATGATGGAGAGGAAATACTTATACCAGTGAGTTTACTTCGGTCTAGTTTTTTTGCAACAACAACTTTCTTCTTTGACTTCTTTCGTTTACGAAGATTGTTAGTGGTATAATAAATTGGCATCAGAGCCATAATCAAATAACCTCATTCAATAAAGGGAAAACCTTAGCAATCTCAAACGCACAGTCCTTTGCAATGTCCATATGTTCTTTCTGTGTTCCGTTTGCAGTACGAAGTTCAATGTAATGAACCCAACTACGAAGTGTGCCATTCATGTACATACGGGACATAGTTAGTCCTTCAGGAAGAACTGCACGAGCCTGTTCTTTTGCAATACCATTATTGATAGCCCAATCATATGCCATCTTAGATTCATGAATAATAAGTTCTTGTTTGGCTTTCCATACATAATGCAATTCACTTTCATCATCAAGTTCAATACTATTTTGTCTGTTCTTTGAATCCTGTAACCTTGCTTCACGAGTCACAAATTGTAAGTCCTTTGTGGGGTCAGCATAACGTTGACTGAACTCTTGAAATGAGAATGAACGATGCCGCAATATCTGTCTTGCGATATCTCTTGTAGTCTCAATCTCCAAACAAACACTCACCATCTCAAGTGGTGACCAATGTTTGTTCTTTATGAGATACTTGATAAGTTTCTCAGACGTTTCTTCGTTGTTCTGATTACTTGGATTAGATACTCTTGCACAATAAGAAACTAGATTTGTAAAGTCAGTAAAATAATCTGACGGTTGTTTTGCTGAATGAGAATATGATACTAGTTTAACACTCATAATTTTTAGTCTCCAGAACCTATTTTATAACCAAAAACATCTTCCAAAGTTTTTTTTGACTTTTCACCATATGGCCAATTTGGTGGATAAGGTGAGTGTTCTAGTTTTGGATTCACATCCCAGCCCTCATCCTTAGATATAATTTCCTCAAGTTCACTTACTCTGGCCAGGGTAAGTTTTAGAAGGTTGATAAGATCGTCACGATCTAGTTGAATCATTATTGTAAACCTTTATTTTGATTGGCTCCCCAGGATGGGCTCGAACCACCGACCGAGTGATTAACAGTCACTTGCTCTACCTCTGAGCTACTGAGGAATGTTGGTGCCGGCGGTAGGAGTTGAACCCACGACCTGATGATTACAAATCAACTGCTCTACCAACTGAGCTACACCGGCATAATAAAACTATTGTCGATGAGACTTTTCTCTATGTGGACGATAACCCTTAGGCCAACTAGGTTGACGAGACGCAAGCTTCTTCACTCGCTCACGAAGCTCCTCGTTCTCTTTCTTGAGATATGCCATCTCAATTTGGTCCTCACGAGTCTCCCTACGAAGCTCGTCATACTTTGTCTGAAAGAAATTTTCAGAACGTTCTTGGTCAGTTACGTCAGTCACTCTTTTCTCCTATGTGAATGTAACAGTGTTAATAATACTAAATTTAAGTGGGAATGTCAATACCTTTTAGATAGGTAATTGAGCGTGTTTTGGTAGGAAATTTAATTCCCTTGCATTTGCCTCAATCTTCTCTTTGAGAGATTTAGAAATAAGTCTGTTAACAGTATCTGGTTCAATACCCTCTTGTTCACAATACCAAATAACTGCATCCATATGACTAATCTTTTTTTCTAAAACTATTTTCTCTATATTCATTGAGAAAGTCTTTGCGGTTTTCAGTGGCATTATTGTATCCTATAAAAAAATGGCCCGTTGGATAAAGGTGGGCCAATCCTTATTAAGTTTTACGCAGAACGAAGTGCAGCGTAACCAGCGGCTACAGTTGCACGAGTCGGTGTACCAAGACGATACTTCATATACGTCTCACCATCAAAAGACGATACGCGTTTGTTGAGGAAAATAGCATAACCTTCTGAACGAAGCTTGCTGATAACTGCACGAACATTCTTCACACCATAACGAGAGGTGATCTGCTTGGCAGTTAGTTCTACACCGTTTTCCAGTGCATTGATGACACGCTGTGCCTGAGTCTTAGTAGTCATAATAAATTTTCTCCTATTCATGACAAATTAAATGGGCCCATTGGATAACAAGGCGGTGCCCATGCCCCGTGAGGTTTACGCAGCTAGCGCAAAGTCCTCAAAATAGTAATCGTCATTTGCGGTTACTTTAGTTTGCTAGTTTTACGACATTCGCCTGTCGAGTTGTCTGTTCCCTTTCTTTCATCACGTCGAAACCTTGTCACCCCCATCAACAAGAAACTTTGGGATATAAGGACAATAGATTATGCTGAGAATATTACCATTTTCATCAAACTTTACAATTGGTTTGTAGTCTTTGATTTCGTAATAAGTTCCTCTATCAATTAACTCTTTATCCATAAATTTCCTCTTGGTGGAGGTGGGGAGAATCGAACTCCCGTCCGCAATGCTTCCAGTTCACTTCTTACAACCATAAATACAGTATACTAAAATCTTACCCCTCTGTCAATAGTTTTTTCTCAAATAGAAGGTTTTGCTTTACCGGCGACAACGGTATAACCTTCAATTATACCAGCACCAGTATCTAGTTCTACTTTGATGACAACACTATCAATCTTATCATGATCCACGTATTCAGAAATTAATTCTTTAACCAAAAATGGTGCAGGTTGAGGTAATACAAGACAAACACCAAAACCTACCAAACTTTTTAATGCTATTATGGTGTTCTGTCTAGATACTACATCAGCAAGAACTACTTTTTCTATTGTTTCTTCATCTTTGCAAAGAAAAGTAGTTTGAAGTATTTGGCCAGGAGCCCATTCATGAACTGGTGGTTTTTGTTGTGTTTGTGGTGTTCCAGGCCAAGGTATAACATTACGTGGTGTTGTTTGAGCATTTGCAATATTAGGCAGTAGCAACCCCAATATCATTGTTAATGTTAAAATTAGGTATTTCATTTTTCTCTTCCCATCTATGTATAGATTCAGTAAGCATTGGAAGATAATCGTATTTTTTCTTTATGAATTCTTGTGTTGTCCCATCTTCAGTAACTACAAGTATCACCACTTGATCAACAAGTATTCCCGTTCTCTCACCGAACATCTCAGCGTATGCAGCACCTTGAATGTAATAATTTTCATTCCATGAATCTGTGCGTTCACTAGTGGAAGTTTTAAAATCTATGATTGATAGTTCACCATTGTATTCTGCAATACAATCTGTTCTACCAGCGACTCTGTACTTATCACTATACAAACCACATTCCTGTGCATGTATATTATTTATGTTACAAAGCAATTTATCTTTCATTTCATTGAAGAGGCACCAAGGTAGAAAATCTTTTTTATGATGTGAGATATCTTTGTTGTTCAGATAGTCCTCACACATATGATGAACCTTGGTGCCTCTTGAAGCTGCCTTTCTTGCAATGTGGTTTGCAACATCCTCACCCACTCTCTTACGCCACTCAAACAGTCCTTTCTTGTTACGGTCTGAGAGCACAGTCGTAATCGATGGATAGTATCCTTTTGGTGTAATATAAAACCTATTACCATTGATATTTTTTGTCTTCAAATCTGCCGTAGTAAACAACGACATATCCACATGATTAAATTTTGTCATTCTCTTCTCCAAATTCATAATTATACATTGCAATATCCCTTTTATATGCCTCATGAACTACCATTATGTCAACATCATTGTAGTATTTCCAGTATGGTTTGTGATTTGTTTTATGTTCATGTTTCAATTTGGGAGTTCCTGTCAAACCAATTTTTTTCCATATAAAATTAGTCTCATCTTCATATCTTTCAAATCTTGCTACATAGTCAACATCAGTTAGATAAGTGTGCATCAATGGATGAGTTGGTGCGTTTTTTACATATTCACTAAAAGTCTGTTTGTGTTTCTTGGCAAATGTGCTAAAGAAAAATGACGATACTTCCCTATCCCACGGATTTCTCACAAATCCAAACTTAAAACAATTATCCCAATCCCAACCATTCTTTAGAAACACACCCTTTAATTCAGTAGAAGTTATATGCCACGATTTATCTGTAGGATGTATTTTGTTAGAAGAGTTATTATGTCCCACCTTAAACCCATAATCTAAATATAACAATTTCTGTGACTTAGAACCAGTTTTAGGTACTTCTATTAGTGCAAAGTTATGGCGTAAAGATACTATACACATTATTACTTAATTAATCAACTCAAAATGTGGTGCATCAATAAACGGACGGCGACCCTGTGACCTACGAAGGTCAACATAACTCAGCATAGCCTCTTCCATAGTGTCATCCCACTCACGAATGTCTGACACACTCCACGCAGCACCCCAACGAACGCCAACGTCCAACTCAATCGCAGCAGCCTTCATCGCATCTGCAATTTCATCATACACGTTCAGTTCCCAAGAACCACGACCATCGATGTATGCCATCAAATCCACAGCCTTACCTTCTAGGTGCTTTGACTTCATAGTTTTGGATGCACCCTTAGCAACCAATGCTTCTTGTTCTTCTTTTGTTCTAAGTCCTTGAATCACACCAAAGTCAACTTCTGTCAACTCGATAGCACGTTCAACGACTTTAACCAAATCTTCCTCTACGCCTTCTAGGCGACTTTTTGATCTTGACGATAAATTGTAAGCCATTAGTAAATCCTCTTTCTTGCTAATTTTTTCTGTCTATGTTCTAGGTCTACCAAATCAACTGATTTTGATAGATACGCTGTTATTTCCTTTTGTCTCTGATAGTCATAATTAAACAAATTTCTCAAGTATCTTAATACTCGCACTAGTTATTTTCTCCTTTTGGTGGTTGCGTTAATTTATGTTCTGTAACTGGAATCACACTTTTTTCCCAATCCACTGTCAAATTACCAACTGCCATTATTCTCTCGTGATCACATTCTTGTTCAGGTACAGAGTGATATAACCATGCAGGCCAAAGAATTACTTGACCAGCATTTGGTGTTACCATGAATGGACT
>JAAOEI010000750.1_pt1 | contig 12194 bp, 16 predicted proteins | sample 7059261 | NCBI WGS metagenome assembly JAAOEI01 (sample SAMN14008812, study PRJNA610033) | viral metagenome | isolation source: viral particles filtered from seawater | place: China: Hangzhou Bay, Yangshan Deep Water Harbour | collected 2017-10-31
TCCTTTTTATATATGAATCAACGAACATTATGAAAGAAAACTGAAATGCTCAACCGAGAAGCAGTCGAACAAACAGTTGGTGCGTTGCAATCCGACGGCAAACTTCGTCCGGAGCACGCAGCTCTCGTGACGATGGTGCAAGGATTAGCCTCGAGCGTTGACGTTGAACCGCAGAACGCCTCGTTGTGGCGTGAGTTTCGTGCAGCGTTGGAAACTTTGAGACAGATCGCATCGGAGGGCGAAGAGAATGAAGACGAGATCAGCGCCATCATTGCGGCGCTCAGAGGCGCAGCCCAGGTACGCAACCCCGAGAAGCCCAAACCGGTTAAGCCTCGGTCCGGAAGTCGAAAAACTAGCTGAGCAACTTGGCAGACCGTTGATGCCATGGCAGTCTCATGCTGCGCATCTGGGTTTGGAGATGATCGAGAATGATGCCGGCCTGCTGGTGCCTGCGTTCCGTGAGGTGATTTGTACGGTGATGCGCCAGTCGGGGAAGTCGACGTTGCTGTTCAGCCTGTTTGCGCATCGGGCGACGATGTGGGCTGAGCTTCCTCAGCGTTGTGTGTACACGGCGCAGGATGGTGCAGCTGCACGCAAGAAATTGATCGATGACATGGCGCCGATGTATGAGGGTTCGGTGCTGTTCAAACGTCTGGTCGGTCGTGTGTTCAAGGGTGTCGGCAATGAGGGCATCGATTTCCGGACTGGGTCGACGATCCGCACGGTGGGTTCAAGCGAAGCGGCAGGCCATGGTATGACGAGCACCGGGTTGGCGGGTATCGATGAGTCTTTTGCTGATCTTGATTTTCGTCGTGAGCAGGCGTTGCAGCCGTCGATGGCGACGGTGGCTGATGCGCAGACATGGAATGTGTCGACGGCTGGCACGGAGCGTTCGGTGTATTTGCAGAAGAAGATTTCTGATGGTCGGTCGGCTGTCGCTGAGCGTCGTACTCGAGGTCTCGCTTATATCGAGTATTCGATTCCGGATGATGCGGATTGTGATGATCCGGAAACCTGGTGGCAGTTTATGCCGGCGTTGGGTTGGACGATTTCGGAGGATGTTGTGCGTCATGCTCGGGAGACGATGCCGGATGGTGAGTGGCGTCGGTCGTTTGGGAATCAGTGGACTGTGTCGGATGAGCGTGTGATTCCGTTGGCTGTTTGGGATAAGGCGTGTTCTGATTCTGTGTCTCCGCAGGGGAAGTTGCGGTTTGGGTTTGATGTGAATTCGGAGCGGTCGGCTGCGGCGATTGTTGCTGCTGATGAGCGTGGCGAGTGTGAGCTTGTCGAGTATCGGGATGGGCTCGGTTGGTGTGTTGATCGGCTTGTTGAGTTGGCTCGGAAGTGGGAGGCGCCGATCGTGTTGGATTCGTTCGGGCCGGCTGGTTCGTTCGCTGATGAGCTGGTTGGGCGTGGGGTTAACGTGGTGCGTTATAGCACTCGTGAGATGGCTTATGCTTGCGGCCAGTTGTTCGACAGGTTGGCTGATGGGCGTGTGAAAGTGTTTCCGCATCCGGTGTTGGATGCTGCGGTGGCTGGTGCTCGTCGCCGGTCGACGTCGGATGCGTGGGTGTGGGCTCGTAAGGATGGGGATACGGATGTGTCAGCGCTGGTGGCTTTGACGTTGGCGGCTGATGTGAAAGCGGCTGCGGCTGCGGAAGTGTGGGTGGATTTTGGGTAAGCGTTGGGTTGGTTCGGTGTTGCAGGTTGTCGGGTTGGGTGTGGCGTCGTGGTCGGCGTTCGTGCTTCATCCGAGTGCGGGTGGGCTAGTCTTATCCACAGGACTGTTGATATTCGGTTTGGCTATCGAGAAAACGGGTGAGTAGTGCTCGGAAATTTGCGACGTCGTGCAGATGAGGAACGAAACCAGTTTTCGTGGCCTGACTACATGCGCTTGTGGGAACAGTTTTCGTTCAACGGCATCCAGTATGTGACTCCGGGCGGGAACATTCATGAGTTGACTGCGTTGCAGGGTGGCTCGAATCCGATTGTTGCTGCGTGCATCAGTGTTCGAGCAATGGTGTTTTCTGAGGTGCGGTTTCTGTATCAGCAGTTCCAGTCGGGTCGACCAGGGAACTTTTTTGGTACTCCAGAGTTGACGATTCTTGAGCGTCCGTGGGCGTCGGCGACGACTGGCGATCTTCTGGCCCGCATGGAAGTTGATGCTTCCTTGTACGGGAACTCGTATTGGGTGCGGATCGATAATGAGTTGATCCGGTTGAACCCGTCGAAAGTTGTGATCGCTTCCGCTGAGGTTGTTGATCCGCAGTCAGGTTTGCCGTTCGGTCGCCGGCTGGTCGGCTATTCGGTGGTGAACGATCAAGGTAATGAGATCGCTTTCTTCCTGCCGTCTGATGTGGCGCATTATCGTCCGCTCGCTGATCCTGATCATCCGTTCCGTGGGCGTTCATGGTTGTCGACGGTGTTGCCGGATGTGACTGCTGATGGTGAGATGACAACCTACAAGCACGCTTTCCTGAGGAACTCGGCGACTCCGAACATGGTTGTGAAGTTCGATCCGGGTGTGTCTGAGGAGGCGTACAAGAAGTTCAAGGAGCGTCTCGAGGCACGCCATCAGGGTGCAGGCCAGGCGTTCAAAACCTTGTATCTCGGTGCCGGTGCTGACATCAAACTTGTCGGGGCGAACCTTGAACAGTTGAATTTCAAAGCGGTGCAGGGTGCAGGTGAAACCCGTATCGCAGCTGCGGCTGGTGTGCCGGCTGCAATTCTGGGTATTTCTGAGGGGCTTGCTGGTTCAGCGTTGAACGCCGGGAACTACACGGCGACCCGCCGCAGGTTCGCTGATGGGACGATGCGCCCATTGTGGCGGTCGGCTGCCGGTGCGCTCGAGAACCTTGTACGGCCAGTGGACGGTGGTGTGCGTCTTTGGTATGACGATCGTGACGTGTCGTTCTTGCAGGAGGATGTGCTGGACAATGCTGAGATTCGTGCGAAGGATGCGACAACGATGCGAACTTTGGTGGACGGCGGTTTTGATCCTGATTCGGTTATCGCTGCGGTCACAACGGGTGATATGAGTCTGCTCACGCATAGCGGAACATTGTCGGTGCAGTTGCAGCCACCTGGGACTGGTGAAGCCTGATGCCGTATTTCATCACGAACGAGTCAGCCGAATGTGATGGTTGGGCTGTTGTCAAACAGGATGGGGAAGTGATGGGCTGTCACGGGTCGAAGCAGGATGCTGTCGATCAGATGGTGGCGATGTCGCTCGCTGAGGATATTGAGCCTGGTGGTGAGCGTTCGGAGAAGCGTGCTCTTCCGGATAATTACAGGCCGGCTGTGTCTGAGGATGTTCCTGAGGGGCGTGCGTGCGGGAACTGTGAGCATTACAACGAGGACATGGTGAACCCTGATGGGCGTCGTGTCTGGTGTGATCTTTGGTCTGACTGGGTGCGTGGCGATCATTATTGCAATCGTTGGGCTCCCGACGATGAAGACGATGATGAAGACGACGATGACATGGAGATCGAGGGTCGTCAGGTTGAACTGACTGTGCCCGCCTACATTCGGTCGGCTGCCGCTCGAGGCTTGGAACTTCGTGCTGAAGGGTACGGCGGTGACGGGCTTGTTGATCGCACGATCCGTGAAGCACGTCTCATGGCTGACGGGCAGATCAGTGAAGACAAGGTGATTCGGGCGAACGCTTGGGGTGAACGGCACGCTGTCGATTTGGATGCGCCACAGAACTCGAATGCGGACAACGATGACTGGCCTGGTGCTGGTGCTGTCGCCCACTATCTGTGGGGGATTAACCCGTTGAATCCTGGGCCGGCACGAGACTGGTTCGCACGCAAAGCTGAGCAGATTAAGGCTGAACGATCTGAAAACCAGGAGGGGTTGACAGAAAAGGAAAAGGACATGGACGATACGCAATTCCGTTTCGAGGCTCCTCGAGACAATCTGGTGCGCAAAGTGGAGTTCCGAGCGGAACCATCCAGCGACGGTTTGACGTTGGAAGGGTATGCGGCGGTGTTCAACGAGTGGACACAGATCGACTCCTATGAGGGCACTTTCCAGGAGCGGATCGCCCCAGGTGCATTCAAGAAGACGATCTCTGAGCGGATGCCTGTCCTCCAGTTCGATCATGGCACCCATCCGCTGATCGGGTCGATCCCGCTTGGTGTCATCACCAGTTTGCGTGAGGATGCGCACGGTTTGAAAGTGAAGGCTCGACTGTCTGACAACTGGCTGGTCGAACCTGTGCGTGATGCGATTCGTGACGGAGCGATCCAAGGAATGTCATTCCGTTTCCGTGTCATCAACGACAAATGGACTCGAGGCAAGAATGGTCCCGAGCGGACCATCAACGAGATAGCCTTGTATGAGGCCGGGCCTGTGGTATTCCCGGCTTATGAGCAAACGTCAGTCGGTGTGCGAAGCCGAGAAGTTCTCACTTCGCTCTCTGATCCTGAGGTGCGAGGCGAAATCGCCAAGCTGCTCGCCTTTGGCACCGATCCGTCGGTCGTCGAAACCACAGAAGAAGTCGAGCCGCAAGAGCACTCGATCAGAACACAAGCCCAACGTCAGGCACTTGCCCGACTTACCCTGGAAAAGGATTCACATGAACATTCATGAGCTCCGTTCGAAGGTTGCGGCGCTGAAGGCTGAAATCGAGTCTCTCGCTGCAATTGAGAACATCACCCCCGAAGATGACGCCCGTCTCACGGCCGTCCTGGACGAGTTCGACGCCCGTAAGGGTGAACTGTCCGAGGTCGAAGCCCGTCAGTCCCGCATCGACGCAGCGAAGTCCGCTGTTGTTGAGCGTGCCGCCGGTTTCGACGCACCCCAGATCATGCGCAAGACTGAGACTGCGATCGATGTTCGTTCCGCTTCCCGTGGCGAAATCCGTGACGCAGCCCTCAAGGTTCTTGACACGAACAGCCGTGGACTCGCTCCCCGTCAGCTCGACAATGTTGACAAGTTGATCAACACTCGTTCCGAACTGACTGACGGCAGTCAGATCGCTAAGCGTCTCCTCCTCACCGAGAACGATGCTTACCGTTCGGCCTTCGTGAAGGGTGCCACCCAGCAGAACCCGGCGTTCACCTCTGAGGAAGCTCAGGCGATCAACGAGTTCCGTGCAGCTGCTATCAGCCCTGATTCGGCTGGTGGATTCGGTTTGCCGGTCCTCATCGACCCGACGATCATCCTGACCTCCGGTGCCGCTGACGCTCCGATCCTCAACATCGCACGCGTGATCACGATCACGACCGATGAGTGGAAGGGTGTTTCGTCCGCTGGTGTGACCTGGTCGTATGACGCTGAAGCCTCTGAGGTTTCGGACGATTCGGCGACACTCGCCCAGCCGAACGTGGTCACCTACAAGGCTGCCGGATTCATCCCCTACTCGCTTGAAGTGGGAATGGATTACCCCGGTTTCGCTGAGGAAATGCGTCGCCTGCTCGATGCCGGCTACGTTGACCTCGTCGCCAAGCAGACCATGACAGGAACCACCCCGGTCGGTATCTTCACCGCACTCGACGCCAACACGAACGTCGAAGTTGTTGTGACCACCGATGGTGCTTTCGGTGCGGTCGACCTGTTGAAGGTTTGGGGCGAACTGCCTGAGCGTTACCGCAGTCGTGCAACGTGGGTCATGTCGACCGATGTCGAGAACGAGATCCGTACGTTCTCCTCGACTTCGAGCGGCGCCTACTACACGGTGAACCTGCGTGAAGGTGGAACCGGCACCCTGTTCGGACGTCCGGTTGTTCTGAGCGATTACGCTCCGAACTTCACCGGAACGACTGGTGCTGCGAACATCCTCTGTGTTGGTGACTTCTCGAACTACGTCATCGCACAGCGGGCCGGTATGAGCCTCGAGTTCATCCCGCAGTTGTTCGGTGTCACCAACGGTCGCCCGACCGGTCAGCGTGGATGGTACGCCTACGCTCGTCACGGCTTCGACTCCGTGAACGACCTCGGCTTCCGACTCCTCCAGAACCAGTAATCATTCTGGTTTCAGCGTCGGCCCTCGGCACTTCGGTGCCGGGGGCTTTCGCTTTTACATGACGGTTTCATGACGTTTACTGTTCGCCGGTTGAAGTCCTTATAGAGTTTCCGATTGACCAATCATCCCGATGCTTAGGCATCTGACGGAGGTAACAATGAAGAAGATCCTTATTGGAATGCTCGCTGGTGCAGCTGTTATCGGCGCCAGTGTTGTCCCTGTTTCGGCTGGTTACGCTGATTCGACTGTTTGGGAAGGCATTGATGCCGGACTTTGCAGCGATAACGGTGGCGAACTGTTTGAGCAGATCGTTCTGATTGCAGGTGCAGCTGACGCTCTTGACACTGACGGCAACGGAAAGCCGAACTACACGGTTTTCGCTCCTGTCGAGTCGGTGCTTGCTGGTGTTCTCGATGAGCTGAATCTTGAGATCAGTGATGTTGCGGGCAATCCTGCTATCGCCAAGGCGATCGTGAATGATCATGTTGTGCGCGGTTCGTTCGATCAGAACGAACTGGAAGACACAGATTTGACTCGTATCACGATGCTGTCTGGTTATGTTGCGACTGTGTTCGGGTCGGCTGATCCGGTATCACGTTCGGTCCCTGGTGATGTGTTCATCGCTGGTGCGCTGATCGTGTCCGGTGCGGATTTGGCGAACGGCTGGCTGTATTGCATCGCTGGTTTCATCGATGTGACACCGCAGGTTCCGACGACTGGTCTTGATGTCGGTGGAGCGCCCGCTGTTGCGAATGCGGCGACTGAGGATGGTCTTCCCGACACTCTGTGATCCCATCGGTAGTGGGAGAAAGCCCTCGGTGCTTCGGTACCGAGGGCTTTTGCTATTTACAAGACTTGTTTGGCTAGAGTGAGCCTGTCGGGGAGGGCCCGACGTTTGGAGGTTTCTGATGGCTGATGTTGTGTTCGCTATGTCGACGTGCACGCTGGTTGATCCTGCGTCGGGGTTGAAGGTTCGTTTGTCGGAGGGTGAGGCTTGGTGGGCGTCTGATCCGTTTGTGAAGGCTCGCCCTGATTTGTTTGTGTCTGCTCCTGCGAATGTTCGGGGTCAGCGTGCTGTGAAGTCGACGCCGGCTACGAAGATTGTGTTGCCTGAGGTTGAGCAGGCGACGGCTGCGCCGGGTGTGAAGCGTCAGGTGAAGCGTGCAACCGAAAAGTGATGTTCTTGTCGGTTATTTGCATCCGCATGAGGTGAGCACTTCGTTCCATAAGAGCCTGATGGGTCTTGTCGGCTGGGATATGGCGCATGATCGCCGGTTGAACGGCTGGGCGTCGATCAAGTGCGCTTCGGGTGGTATTCCTGAGGGGCGCAACGAACTGGCTAAGGCTTTGTTGAAGTCTGACTGTGAATGGCTGTTCATGGTTGATGCCGATATGGGTTTCGAGCCGATGGCGTTGGATCAGCTGTTGAGTTTGGCTGACCCTGTGAACCGTCCGATTGTGGGAGGTTTGTGTTTCGCTCAGCGTGAAGCGTTTGATGATGGGTCGAACGGGTTCCGTTGTGTGCCTCGACCGACGATCTTTGATTGGGTTCAGCATGATGATGGGCATTGGCGGTTCACAGGCCGATCTCATTTCCCGGTGAACTCGCTGGTCGAGTCCGCTGCGACTGGCGGTGCGTTCATTGTGATTCATCGTTCAGTGTTCGAGAGGATCGCCGAATCTGAGGGTGAATGCTGGTTCGATCGGGTGCGTGGGACTGACGGTTCTTTGATCGGTGAGGACATCAGTTTCTTTGTGCGTTGTCAGGCGTTGGATATCCCGTTGTTTATTCATACGGGGATTCGCACTACCCATCTGAAGAACTTGTGGTTGGGTGAGTCGGATTTCTGGCAGTCGTTTTATGCGCCACCGGCGACTGAACTGGTGGATGTGATTGTGCCGGTGTTGCATCGGCCTCAGAATGTGAAACCGTTCATGGAGTCGTTGCGTGCTTCGACCGGGTTGGCTCGAGCATGGTTTGTGTGTGAGGAAGGTGATGATGTTCAGGCTGATGAGGTTCGTTCTTATGGTGGGAATGTTCTATTTCATTCTGGAAGTTTTGCTAAGAAGGCGAACTTTGCGTTCGACCAGCTCTCAGCGCTCTCTGAAGCTCAGTGGGTTTTCTTGGCCGGTGATGATGTCAAGTTCCGACCAGGCTGGCTAGATCATTGTTTCGAGGTCGCCCGCCGATATGGGGCGAAGGTTGTCGGAACGAATGACCTGGCGAATCCTCGAGTGATGCGTGGTGAACATGCGACGCACATGCTGGTTGAGCGTGCCTATGTGATGGGGAAGGGTGCATCGTGGGATGGGCCTGGTGTGCTCTGCCATGAGGGGTATCACCATTGGTTTGTGGATGATGAACTGGTGACTGTGGCGAAACAGAATGGTGTGTTCCAGGTCGCTTTGGGGTCTGAGGTGGAGCATGTGCACCCGATGGTTGGCAAAGCGCCGAATGATGCTGTGTATGACTTGGGTGCCGATAAAGCGCAAGAGGATGAGAAGCTCTTCAAGGCTCGGTTTAGGAAGTTCTCTGCCCGGTGAGAGTTGCTGTCGTTTCGGCGGTGTTCGGCGGGTATGACGAACCGGTGTGGGTTGAGCAGAGTGTTGATTGCCATTATGTGATGGTCACGGATGGGCTGGTGAATGTTCCTCGCCAGTTTGAGCATGTGCGTGTGGACCGTGGTGGGATTGATCCTCGACTTGTCGGGAAGTTTGCGAAGTGCAGACCGTGGGAGTTCGCTGACGCTGATCTGTTCGTCTGGCTGGACGGGTCGATTTTCCCTGACCGAACTTTGGTGGAGCGGATGATCGATGATTTAGGTGACGGTGATATCGCTTTCCATGCTCATCCTGACCGTACGAGTATCAAGGTTGAGGCTGGTGTGTCGGCTGATCTGCCGAAATATCAGGGTGAACTGGTGGTTGAGCAGGCGTCATCGTATGTTTCTGCCGGGCATCCGGATGCTTGGGGTTTGTGGGCTGCCGGCCTGTTCGTGATGCGTGATTCGATGAGGGTTCGTCAGTTCGGGCAGTTGTGGTTGGATGAGATTTGCCGGTGGACTGTGCAGGATCAGTTGTCGTTGCCGGTGGTGTTGCGACGCTGTGGCTTGGATGTACGGTTGCTGTCAGGCGGTTTGAGGGGTAGCCCGTTGTTTAAGATTCGTCGGCATTCGGATAGGACGTGATCATGAATTTGTTGCAGGAATGTTTTCGTCGGGCTCAGCATGGGTCGGATATCAGTGACCATTTGCCGAGACTGTTCGAGTTGGCGTCGACCCCGTATGTGAAGGTGATCGAGTTGGGTGTGCGTCGGGGGGATTCGACGTCAGCGTTTTTGGCGGCTGCTCAGGAGCAGGGTGGGGAAGTGTGGTCTGTGGATATCACCCCGCCGGTTGTGCCGGTCGAATGGCAGGGTTTACCGTTCTGGTATCCGATTGTTGGCGATGATCTCCAGTTATCCGATCAGCTACCTGATGATGTGGACATTGTGTTCATTGACACTTCGCATACTTATGAGCAGACGAAAGCGGAACTCGAGTTGTATGCGAGGAAGGTGAAGCCTGGCGGGTTGATCGTGTTGCATGACACCGAGTTGCAGAGGCCGGCTGCTTCACCGGAATCTGATCCGGATTTCCCGGTGGCGCAGGCTGTTCGAGAGTTTGTGGCTGTTCGAGGTTTTGATGTGGAGTGGGTTGAGGGTTGTTACGGGCTTGGGATTATCACCGTCGGGTAGTCTGGTTGCTGGTCGAAAGGTTGTGCTGTGGCGAATCTCTGCGATTCTGATGATGTGAAAGAGGCGTTGGGGATTCCGATCCCTGACAGTGTTGACGATGTGCGCATCGAGTTGGCGTGCTCGGCTGCGACGCAGATGATCCAGCAATATTGTCAACGGCAGTTCACGACGGATGCGAATGCGTCTGCCCGAGTGTTCACACCGGAATCATGGGATTTGGCGTTCACCGAGGATTTCTATACGACGACCAGTCTGGTGATTCAGTCTGATCCTGGTTTGGATGGGACCTGGTCGCAAACATGGACGACTGACGATTATCAGTTGGAGCCGTTGAATCAGGAAAATTATGGTGAGGCGTGGCCGTACCATACGATCCGGGCGGTCAACAGCCTGTATTTCCCGCAGGATTACGGGCGGGTGACGGTGAAGGTGACTGCGAAGTGGGGTTGGGCTGCGGTGCCGTCTGCGGTGAAGCAGGCCGCCATTTTGCAGGCGATCACCATTTTCAAGTCTGCTGATGCACCGTTCGGGGCGACCCCGTTCGCTGATACTGGCATCCTCCGGTTGCGATCAGCGTTGCATCCGACAGCTGCGGCGCTGGTGCAGAACTATCGGAAGGACCCGGTCGGGATTCTCTGATGGCTGTCGCAACCGTTTCACAGGTATCAAAACGTCTCCGTGAGGCGCTCGCTGAAATCGATGGTTTGCGGGTGATCGAGTTCATCCCCGATTCGTTGAACCCGCCGATGGCGACCGTCGGTATCGACAATGTGATTTATCATGGGGCGTTCGGTGCCGGCAACCCGCAATATCTGTTCACTGTGAGTGTCGTGGTCGCTCGAGCATCGGATCGGATCGCCCAACAGCGACTGGACAACTTCCTGTCGTGGGATGGGGCTGGTTCGGTGAGAGCTGCGATCGAGAAGGACCCGACATTGTGCGGAACCGTTCAAACCTGTCAGGTGACCTCCGGTGGGAATGTCACGTCGATCAATGTTCAGGAAGTGATCTACCTGTCGGTGGAATTCAATGTTGAGGTGTACGCATGAAATACAAGATTGTGAGCGGACGGCTGGCTGAGGGTAAGGCTGGGCAGATTGTGGATTCTTCCGATCTGGCCGGATGTAATATTGGGGCGTTGCTCGATTCAGGTCATATTGTGCCGGTCGAGGCTAAGATCAAAGCAGACGTCAAATCTGAGAGTGCAGAGGACTGAACATGGCAAAGCTCGTTTTCAACAATCCGAAGATCACGATCAACTCGGTTGATCTGACCGATCGGATCGCCCAGGTGTCGCTGAACATGTCGTTCGCCGAGGTGGAAACGACCGCATTCGGTAACACTGCTGTGACCAGGGTTGCCGGTCTCGGTGATCATTCGTTCTCCGCATCCTTCCATCAGGATTTCGCTTCCTCCGAGGTCGAGCAGACGATCTACCCGCTGTTGGGTACGACGACTGAGATCACGGTGAAGCCGGTGAACGTCACGACCGCCACCGACAATCCGTTGTACACGTTCACGGTTCTCGTGTCGGAGTGGGCGCCGGTTGCTGGCGCTGTTGGTGATCTGTTGACGGCTGATGTGTCATGGCCGGTTTCGGGTGGTATCACGAAGACAACCGTCTGATGTGACTGAGGAGGGCAGCAAATGAGTGGTGTGTCTGGTGTCGGCTTGCGTGTCGAGCACGCCGGTGAACTGATTGATGTGAAGGTTTCGCCGCGTGCTGCGGTGAACTTTGAACGTCATTTCAAAATGCCGTTCACGAAGATCTTCAAAGATGATCTGTCGATGGAGCATGTGTATTGGCTGGCGTATGAGTGTGTGCGCTTGTCTGGTCGTGTCGTGAAACCGTTCGAAGGTTGGCTTGAGGAACTGGAGAATGTGGGTTGGGTTTTCGGTGATGAGGAGCCGGACCCTTTAGACGAAGGCGCATCAGCCAGTCCTACATCGGATTAGTCGCTCAAGTCTCTGTGGAGACTGGTATCGGGCCGAACGATCTGCTGGATGCGCCTCCGGAGGTGTTCGAGGCGATCGTGGACTATCTGCGTCAGAAGACGATTGACTACAATAAGGCAGCAAAAGGATGATTGATGGCTGCCACACCCAACGCCGAAATTGAAGGTTTGAACAAGCTTCTGCGAGCGTTGGAAAAGTTGGATGATGCCGCCAAAGACAACCTGAAAGATATTGGTTTCAAGGTTGGCGAGTTTGTGGCGACGCAGGCTCGTGAAGAGGTCCCTGTGCTGTCTGGTGCGTTGCGTGGGACGATCAGGCCGGCGAAGACTGCTCGAGGCGCCAAGATCAGGTCTGGGTCTGCCAGGGTGCCGTATGCGGGTCCGATCCATTTCGGATGGCGTTCCAGGAACATTCGTCCGAATCAGTTCTTGTATCGGGCTGTGGATAAGAATGTGGATCGTGCTCTCGACATGTACCTTGAAGAGGTGTACAAGATTTGGAATAGGAACGTCTGATGGCCGCTAAAACTGC
>JAAOEI010000751.1_pt1 | contig 12184 bp, 14 predicted proteins | sample 7059261 | NCBI WGS metagenome assembly JAAOEI01 (sample SAMN14008812, study PRJNA610033) | viral metagenome | isolation source: viral particles filtered from seawater | place: China: Hangzhou Bay, Yangshan Deep Water Harbour | collected 2017-10-31
ACTAGATGACAGACGTCCTGGTTTAGTTGAATATCCAATAAACGAAGTATTGAAAGAATGGGGATGTCACTATCTTAACAATACGGTTGCTTATGCAATAGCTTTTGCTTTATACAACAAAGTTGGCCACTTACAAATATTTGGAGTGGATTTTGGTTATAAAGGTAATTTATATTTTGCAGAGGTCCTTCCGCACGCCGCCGCGGTTCAGAAACTTTCACAGAGAGCGGTTGAACCGCGTGCCGAACCATCCGAAGCCGATCGAGCAGAAGCGCAAGCAGGGCAACCCTGGCAAGCGGCCGCTGCCGAACACGACGATCGCTCTCCGGCCGGCCAACGACCTGGACCTCGAGCCGCCGGCGCACTTCGGTCCCGCCGCCCGGTTCGTCTGGGAGCGCGCCTGGTCCGCAGCGATCACCTGGCTGTCCCCCGACTCGGACATGGCGATCGTCACCAGGTGCTGCGAGCTCGCTGACCTGACCGACAAGGCCCGAGAGCGGTACATGGTCACCACCGAGCCGAAGGACGCCACGGCGTTCGCCAAGCTCAACAGCGAATACTTCAAGGCGTTGGCGTCGATGGGATTCACGCCGACGGACAGGTCCCGATTGGGTCTCGCGGAGGTCAAGGCGATGACCAAGCTCGAGCAGCTGCGTGCCGCCCGCTAAAGGTTGGCCGCCTCGCTGGTTGTCGCCACTGCCGAAGCGGGCGAAGACCAGGGGCGATCAGGCACGCGAGTTCATCGAGGCGTACGCCGTCATCGTGAAGGACTCGATCGCCGGCAGCGTCGGCGAGCCGATGGTCCTCCGACCGTGGCAGCAACGCCTCATCAACGGTCTCCTCGTGGAGGAGAACGGCCGCCTCAAGCACCGGTCGGCTCTGATCGGAATGCCCCGCAAGAACGGCAAGTCGGCCCTGCTGACCGGCCTGGCCCTGTGGCAGCTGTACTGCGGGCCAGCCGGCGGCGAGGTCTATTCGGTCGCAGGTGATCGGGAGCAGGCTCGGATCACGTTCGGTGCGGCGCGCCGCATGATCGAACTGAACGACGAGCTCACCGCCACGAGCCGAGTGTTCCGAGACGCGATTGAGGACACGGCGACCGGCAGCGTCTGGCGAGTCCTGTCCTCGGACGCACCACTGAAGGAAGGTCTCTCCCCGACCCTGGTCCTCGTCGACGAGGTCCACGTCATCGGCGAGGACCTCTGGAACGTGATGGCCCTCGCCGGTGGTTCGCGACGGGAACCACTGATGGTCGGGATCACCACGGCCGGCACCAGGACCGACAGTCTCGGTCGGGAAACCATCGCCTATCGCCTCTACCAGTACGGGCAGCGGGTCGCCACTCGCGAGGTCGAGGACCCGAGCTTCTACTTCGCATGGTGGGAACCACGCGCCGGAAGCGACGCCGACCATCGCAGCCCGAAGGTCTGGGCCGAATCGAACCCGGGACTCGGCGACATCGTCTCCGTGGCCGACTTCGAATCGACCGTCAATCGGACGTCCGAGGGCGAGTTCCGCACCAAGCGGACGAACGTCTGGGTCGTCGCCAACGAATCGGCACTCCCCCACGGGGCATGGGACAAGCTCGCCGCCCCACGGGACCTCGAGCCCGGCGAACCCATCGTCATCGGATTCGACGGTTCGTACGTCGGCGACAGCACGGCAATCGTCGGCTGCACCCAGGACGGATACGTCTTCGTCCTCGATTCGTGGGAACGACCCCAGGACGACGAGCACTGGCGAGTCCCGATCGCCGACGTGGAGGCCCGCCTGCTGGACCTGTGCCGTACGCACAACGTCCTCGAGGTCGTCTGTGACCCGTTCCGCTGGCAACGGTCCATGCAGGTCCTGGCCGATGAGGGCCTGCCGATTATCGAATGGCCGACGAACGCAGTCGCTCGAATCGTGCCGGCATGGCAACGGTTCTACGACGCGGTCATGGACGAGCAGCTGCACCATGACGGCGACGTACGGCTCGCCCGGCACATGGCGAACATGGTCCTGAAGCGCGACAACCGGGGTGCCCGACCCACGAAAGAGTCGAAGATGTCGGGCCGCAAGATCGACCTCGGTATCGCAGCGATCATCGCCTACGACCGAGCGACACGCTCGGAAGGTCCCCCGCAACTACCGCTCATCATTGACCCCTGGGGAGACCCCGCATGACCCGCTCGAGCGTGACGACCGCCGCTGAGATCCTCGGCGCGATCCTCCTCGTCGCCGCAGTCTGGATCATCTGGATGCCCGCAGGTCTCGCTCTGGCTGGCGCATTCCTGATCCTGTTCGGTTGGGCGGCCGGCCGATGAGCCTGTTCGCACGGTTCGAACGGCGTGACGTCACGCCCCTCCAGACGACGAACGTCGGGACGATCTTCAACTGGTCCAACGAGACCGTGAACGAGACCACGGCGCTCGGTGTAGCGGCCGTGTTCTCGGCCGTGTCACTCCTCGCCGATTCGGTGGCGAGCCTTCCGATCCGGGTCTACCGGACGCAGAACGGCCTGACGAGCGAGCAGCCGCTCCCCACCTGGCTGAAGAGCCCGTCGTCGCTGTCGACGCCGTTCGAACTCATGCACCAGATCGTGTCCAGCATGGCGCTCCACGGCAATGCCTACGTCCTCCTCGATCACAACGCTCGCCGAGACATCGTCGGCATGCAGGCGCTGCACCCGAACAACGTCAGCGTCTGGACAGCGAACGGTCGGACCCGGACGTACAGCGTCAGCGGCGGCGACATCGACCCGGCAGACATGCTTCACATCCGCTGGTGGACCCCCGCACAGGCCGTGAAGGGCCTGTCCCCGCTGGAGATGCAGAAGACCACCATCGGCCTGGCGCTGGCGATGGAGCGGCACCTGGCGCAGTTCTACGGGGAAGGAGCGACCCCGTCGTCCGTCCTCGAGACCGACACGAACCTGACGGCCGAACAGGCGCAGGTCCTCCGGGAGACGTGGACGAACACGCACAACCGGCACCGCCGGCCTGCCGTCCTCACCCAGGGCCTGAAGTGGAAGCCGATCACCGTGTCCGCCGCCGACATGGAACTCAACGAGACCCGTGAGCTCCAGATCGCTCAGGTCGCCCGAGTGTTCCGGGTCCCCGCCTACCTCATCGGTGCCCGCGGTGACTCGCAGACCTACCAGAACAACGAAGGCGCAGGCATGCACTTCGTGACGTACACGCTGCTCCCCTGGCTGCGGCGCATCGAGGAAGCGATCTCCGCACTGCTGCCGGCTCCGCAGTACATCCGGTTCGACACTGAAGCCTTCCTCCGGGCGGACACGCTCACCCGATTCAAGGCGCACCAGCTCGGCATCATGTCCGGGTTCCGCACGCCGAACGAGGCCCGACGCGTCGAAGACCTCGAACCGTACGAGGGTGGCGACGAGTTCGTCATGGCCCTCCCGGGCGCGCCGATGGCGTCCCCGTCGAACCCGACGATGCCGCCAGTCGGCGAGGACCAAGAGCCCGCAACGTGATCGACGTCCCGGCCTACATCGCTGCCGCTGCCCAACGCGGCCTCGAGCTGCGGGCCGAAGGGTACGGCGGGGACGGCCTCGTCGATCGCACGATCCGTGAAGCCCGACTCATGGCCGACGGGCAGGTCAGCGAGGACAAGGTGATCCGGGCGAACGCCTGGGCCGCTCGTCACGCGATCGACCTCGAGGCCGGCCAGAACACCGACCCTGATGCTGACGGCTGGCCCGGTAACGGTGCCGTCGCTCACTACCTGTGGGGCATCGACCCGACCGATCCCGACCCGGCACGCTCATGGTTCGAGCGCCAGGCCGAAGCAATCACCTCCGCTGGAGACACCATGTCTGAGTCTGAAACGCCGCGCGCTCGCATCCTCGAGGCCGAGGAGCGAGAGATCAACGGTCGCCAGCGCGAGGTCCGCGTCATCGGCACCGGCATCACTGTGGAGGAGCGTTCCGCAGACGCTCCCGACGGCGAGCCGATCCGCTTCCACGGGTACGCCGCCGTGTTCAACAGTCCGAGCGAGCGCCTCTGGGATCGTGCGAACGGTGAGTTCACGGAGACCATCGCTCCCGGTGCGTTCAAGCGGACCCTCGGTCGTGACAACGACGTCCGCATGTACATCAACCACAACAGCGACCAGGTCCTCGCCTCCACCCGCAGCGGCACCCTGAACCTCGCCGAGGACGAGCACGGCCTCCGAGTCGACGCCGAACTCCCGGACACGACGTACGCCCGAGACCTCGCGAACCTCATGCGCTCCGGCGTTGTCGACAGCATGAGCTTCGGGTTCACCGTCATCGACGACACCTGGCAGGGCGACCAACGAGAACTCCGCGAGGTCGCCCTGCACGAGGTCAGCGTCGTGACCGGACACCCCGCCTACCCCGAGACCGCCGGTGCATCCGTGCGAAGCACCGACACCGACGAGCAGCCCGAGGAGCCCACTCGGCCCCTGGCGCTCGCACAGCGGTACCACCAGCTCTACAGCCACAAGCGCTGAGACCCTCGCCGGCAGGGCACGCCGGCACCAGCAGCCCGGACTCTGAGCTCGCACCGCCCGATCAGCGGCAGCCCCTCATCGAGCACCCCCTGCCTCACCCCATCCCTCAAGACACTCAAAGGAGTGCATTCAGATGAGCCAGGAGCACATCGACCGCATCTCCGAGTCGCGCGCTCGTGCGTGGGAAGAGGCCAAGGCCCTCCTCGACGACGCCGCCACGGAGAACCGCGACCTCTCGGCCGAGGAGGCCGAGAAGTTCGACCGCATCAACAAGGACCTCGACGAGCTCGACGCCCGCCGCCAGACCATCGCTGACGCGATGGAGCGCGACGCCGCGATCGAGGAGTCCCGTGCCCGCCTCGGCGTGCGTGGCCTCCTCACCTCGGGCGACGACGAGGACCCGGCGGACGACGACAACGAGCAGATCCGTCGCCTCGTGCGCGGTGAGGCCCGGCAGGCCACGTTCGAGTCCCGCTCGAACACGAAGTCGAACGTCTACGGGGCGACCCCGACGTCCGTCTACGGCCAGATCGTCGAGCACCTCGTGCAGGCGAACCCGGTGCGTGGCGTCGCCACCGTCGTGACCACCCAGACCGGTGAGAACATCACCGTCCCCACGACCTCGGCGTTCTCCACCGCGTCGATCGTCGGCGAGGGTTCGCAGGCGTCGGCGTCGGACCCGACGTTCGTCAACGTCCGCACCCTGGGTGCCTACAAGTACCTCGTCCTGTGCCAGCTGTCGCGCGAGCTCGCGACGGACGCCGGCGTGGACGTGGGTGCGTTCCTCGCCCGCCAGGCCGGTACGGCCATCGGTGTCGCCACCCGTGGCGACATGACGACCGGTAACGGCTCCTCGAAGCCGTACGGCGTCGTGACCAACTCGACCGCCGGTGTCACCGGTGGCACGGGCGTCACCGGTGCGTTCACCGCGGACGACCTCATCAGCCTCGTGTACTCCGTGACCGCCCCCTACCGGGCGATCCCGGGTGCCGGGTTCATGATGAACAGCACCGCGATGGGTGCCGCTCGGAAGCTCAAGGCGTCCTCGGGCGACTACGTCTTCACGACCGGCCTCCAGGGCAACCCGGACACCATCCTCGGGTACCCGGTGTACGTCAACGAGTCCGTCGCCTCGCCGGCCCTGTCGGCGAAGTCGGTCATCTTCGGTGACTACTCCCGGTACTTCATCCGTGAGGTGAACGGGATCACCGTCGAGACCTCGAGCGACTTCGCGTTCGACTACGACGTGGTCACCTTCAAGGTGATCCTCCGCACGGACGGCCTCCTCATCGACCAGACGGGTGCGGTCAAGCACTTCGTCGGCGGTGCCAGCTAGTCCAGCACCATCCCCGGTTGAGTGGCCGGCCCTGCTTCGGTAGGGCCGGCCACCAGCCACCACGCCCGGAGGCAACCCATGAAGATCCGAATGAAGGTCGACATCTCAGGTACCCGCAACGGCGAGCCCTGGCCCGCTCGAGGCGAGACCATCGACCTGCCCACTGATGAGGCACAGTCCCTCATCGACAGCAACATGGCGGAAGCAGTCGCCAAGGCCAAGGCCGAGACCGCTGCCGTCGAACCGGCCGAAGAGACCGCAGTCGTGAAGCGGACCACTCGGGCTCGCAAGACCGCACCCGATGCATCCTGAGGCGTACGCCTTCATCGCTCAACACATCGGGCAACCAGCAAGCGTCCTCGAGGTCGGCAGCCTGAACATCAACGGCAGTCCCCGAGCGCTCGCTCCGAACGCAACCTGGTGGGGCATCGACCGTCAAGCAGGACGCGACGTCGACGAAGTCTGCAACGCCGAGACCTGGTCCTCGCCGCAACGCTTCGACCTCGCAATCTGCGCCGAAGTGTTCGAACACACCGACCAGGTGCCGCAGATCCTCAGCATGATCGCCTCCCACCTCGAACCCGGCGGCCGGCTGGTCGTCACCTGTGCCACCGACGGACGAGCCCCGCACAGCGCTATCGACGGCGGACCGGTACGCACCGACGAGTTCTACCGGAACGTCGACCCGGTCCACTTCCTGATTGACCTCGAAGTCATCGGCTATGAGCCGATCCACTTCGAAACCCACCACGATCGCGGCGACCTCTACCTCCTGGCGGTACTCCCCAATGGCTGACACCTACGACCTCCTCAGCCTCGCCGAGGCCAAGAGCGCACTCGGACTTCCCGCAGCCAACCCGGACCTGGACACCACCGTCGCCAGCTACGTCACTGCGGTGTCCCGAGTCCTGGACGAGAACTGCGGTCCCCTCGTCCAGCGGACCGTCACCAATGAGACGCACTCCGGGAATGGCAGCTACGCCATCGACCTGAAGCAGCGTCCCGCAGCGACCCTGACGAGCTGCACCGAATACCAAGGGACGACCGCCGTTAGCCTCACCATCGAAACTGCGGGCACGGCTCCCGCTGATGGTGTGATCCTGGACGGCGACAACGGGTTCCTGTACCGGCGATCCAGCGGCGCAGACTGGACCTGGTACCCGGGTCGCAACAACATCACCGTCACCTACACGGCCGGCCGGTACGCCAACACGGCCGCCGTCGACGCACGCGTGAAGCGTGCCGCCGGCATGCTCCTCCGTCACCTCTGGGCGATCGACAAGGGCAGCGGCAACATGATGTTCGGTGAGGTCGAGATCCCGATCCCGATGGGCTACGCCATCCCGAACCGGGTGCGGGAAACGCTCAACGACCTCTGGCTTACGCCTGCGGTCGCCTGATGGCGAAGAAGCCCGGCCAGCTCGGCGGAGACCTCATCAAGGCCGGCACCAAAATCTCGCAGATCCCCACGAAGAACGTGATGGCGATGGCCCGGGTCACTCGGGCCGAGATCATCGCCACGCAGCCCAAGGGATTCAAGCGGCTGACGAACAAGGACATCGGGATCAAGCGGCCCCGCCAGAAGAACTTCTCGGCGTTCACGTTCGTCGCCGGTGGTGCCCTGGCGGTCATTGCCGAGCACGGTTCCTACAACCGGCCGTACGGGTGGACGATCTACCCGCAGGCGTACACCGTGGCCGGCGGCAAGACGACGAGCCGTAACGTCCGGTTCGTCGGTCGCAGCCGGATCGAAGCCACGCAGGAGAAGATCGCTCGCGGGTCACGCGTGAGCCTCAAGGACCGGTACCGAGTGAAGCGGCAGGTCCTCGCATTCGGAGCTCCCAACGCGACGGGCTTCTCCCGTAAGGCGAAGCACAAGGCAATCAAGCCCGGCGACTTCGTTCAGCGAGCAGCTGCTCGAGCGACGTCACGCAGCGGCGAGCTCGTATCCGAACAGGTTGGCAAGGTCGCCAGGAGCATCGTGTGACGTCCCTCGCAGAAGCCAAGGAACTGCTCTACGAGGAGCTCACGAGCAACTCCGCCACCGGGAACCCGATCCCGGCACTGTCGGCTGTCGCACGCGTCTACAAGGGCGAGCCTCCCGCCGGCGAGATGGTCGGTCCCACGGCCCTGACGATCAGCACCCAGAGCCTCACGCCGACCGAGTTCCTGTTTGCGCTGCGCCTGTACGTCCAGATGGGCATGGGCGTCATCACCGCGCAAGACACTCTGGACGACCTGGTCTACGACCTCGAGGCCGGCCTGCCAGACAAGTACCAGCGCAACACTTGGAACTGGTCATACGCCGAAGCGTTCGACTGCCTCGTCGCCGAAACCGAACTCGCCTACCCGAGAGACGACTTCTAGACGTGCGACTCCTCGCGATCCACCCCGGTCCCAACTTCTCGGTCGCAGACGTATTCAGAGGCTGGCTTCTCGGACTCCAAGCCAACGGAGTCGAGACCGGCGCATTCAACCTCGATGCGCGCCTCACGTTCTTCGGGTCAGCGCATGTTCCCGATGCTGACACCGGCGACCTCATCAAGGCATTCGACGACGACCAGGCATCGCAACTCGCCCTCGATGGTCTCTGCTCCGAGCTGTGGAAGTACGAACCGGACGTCATCCTGATCGTGTCCGGGTTCTACACGCCACCGAACATGATGCAGATGATGCGCGACCGCGGCATCAAGGTCGTCCTTCTCCACACGGAATCCCCGTACGAGGACGACACACAGATCGCTCGCAGCGAACACGCTGACCTAGTGCTCGTGAACGACTCGACGAACCTCGACCGGTTCCGCCAAGTCAACGCGAATACCCACTACCAGTGGCACTGCTACGACCCGACCCGGCACTACCCCGGACCGACCCGGCCAGAGCACCACTCAGACTTCTGCTTCGTCGGCACCGGATTCCCCTCACGGGTCCAGTTCCTCGAGCAGATCGACTGGACCGGCATCGACGTTGCGCTCGCCGGCCACTGGCTCAACCTCGATCCAGACAGTCCGCTCCGCAAGTACCTGGCGCACGACATCAACGTCTGCTGCGACAACGCTGAGACCGCCGACCTGTACCGAGGCACGAAGCTCGCAGCGAACCTGTACCGCCGGGAAGCGGAACGGCCCGAGCTCGCAACCGGATGGGCAATGGGTCCCCGAGAAGTCGAACTCGCCGCAATCGGCACCCCATTCCTGCGGGACCCTCGGCCCGAAGGCGACGACCTCTTCCCGTTCCTCCCGACATTCGACACACCAGCCGAGATGGAGTCCCTCATCCGCTGGCACCTCTCCCGACCCGAGCTCCTCGAGGACCTCGGCCGGCGAGCCCGCGAAGCCGTCCTAGATCGGACGTTCGCAAACAGCGCCGCACGAATGCTGCGACTGCTCAACCTGTAACACCCCAACCACCCAACCCCAAAAGGAGCGCAAGCCGATGGCACGCGTCGCTGGCCGCCAGGGCCACCTCTACGTCCAGCTCGACGGAGCACAGGCCGTCCCGCTGGTCTACATCAACAACTGGAGCCTGAACGCCACGACCGACAAGTTCGAGGTCACGGCGTTCGGCGACACCACCAAGTCCTACGTCGCCGGCCTCCCGGACGCGCAGGGCTCGTTCGCCGGGTTCTACGACGACACCGCGACGACCGGCTCGGCGTACCTGTTCTCGGTCGCCAGCGCTGGCCTCGCCAAGAAGGTGTACCTGTACCCGACGACCCCGTCGACCTCGGGTCCGTACTTCTGGGGCACCGCGTTCCTCGACTTCTCGGTCACGACCGACGTCGGTGGAGCCACCCAGATCAGCGGCACCTTCGCTGCGGCGTCGACCTTCAACAAGGTCGGCTGATAGCCGATGGAACTCGCTGCAAACGGTTGGGAGGTAACCGTTGCGGGGAAGGTCGTCAGGCTGGACGACCTTCCCCTGGCAGTGTGGGAACGAATCACCGAAGCCACCGAGGTGCAGTGGGTCGACGCCTACTACAAGCCCCTCGCTGACCTCAGTGTCGCCCGCCTGCTGGTTGCCGAATGCTGCAAGACCATCAACATCGACCCCGCCACGATCCTCGACACGATCACCGTGTCCGCCCTCCTCGCCATGTTCAACCAGGCAGAGGACGACCTACCGGTTGAGGTCACTGATGGGGTCCCTCCGCAGGGGGTCGATTCATCGACGGATGGCTCTCCGTCCTGATCCGACCCCCGTACTGCTTCACGCCACGCCAGGTCCGTGACGAGTTCTCCGTCCGGGACCTGATGCTTCTCAACCTCGTTACGGAGACCGGACCAGCATGAGCTACGACGTCATCGTCAAGATCATCGCTGACGGTGCCAAGGCCAAGGCCGAGTTCGATCGAGCCGGCAAGGCCGCCGAGCGCATGGCGAAGAAGACCGAGGACGAGGTCCAGAAGGCTCGGATCTCGATGGAGAAGTTCGGCCGGCAGGCCGGTATCGCCGGCGCGGCGATGATCGGTGCTGCCGGCACTGTCGCGTTCGCCATGAAGTCCTGGGTCAACTCTGCCCAGGAAGCCGAGATGGCAACGATGCGCCTCGAGTCATCCGTCAAGGGTGCGTACGGCGTCAGCTCCAACGCTGTCAAGGCATTCGAAGCACAGGCCAAGGCGATCCAGAAGGTCACGGTCGCTGCGGACGAAGACGTCATGAGCATCCAGGCGCTCCTCGTCCAGTTCGGCCTGACCCAACGCCAGGTCACACAGCTGACTCCCCTCGTCGTCGACATCTCCCGCAAGTGGGGCATCGACTACGTCACGGCGGCGAAGGCTGTGGCGAAAGCCGCAGACGGTAAGGCCACGGCACTCAAGAAGCTCGGCATCAACATTGACGAGACGAAGGCCAAGACCGACCCGTACCTGGCAACAGTCGACGCGTTGCGACGGGCGGCCGGTGGCTTCGCCGAGCAGGAAGGCCGGACGTTCGCAGGCCAGACGGCGATCCTCGCCAACCAGATGGACGAGCTCAAGGAGTCCCTCGGGCGTGGTGTCCTCTCTGTCCTGAACGACGTGCTGCCGGCCGTGAACAAGGTGTCGGGAGCATTCACCGGGCTTGACGACGCCACCGGAGGACTCGTCGGCAGAACCGCCGCCATCGGCACGGGCCTGACCGCAGTGGCCGGTGGCGCACTGCTTGTCACGTCTGCGGTCATCAAGCTCAGGACTGCGTACGCCGAGGCGACAGCGGCGTCGGTCGCATTCAATCGCGCAGCAGCGGCAGCTCCGTACGCAGCGTTGGCCGTGATCGGCGTCGCCGCCGGCCAAGCCATCGGCAGCGCACTCAACGAGCAGCTGTTCAAGTTCGGAGAGAAAGCAGACGCCGGATACCGGAAGGCCTTGAGCGCCGACAACGGACGTGAGCTGACTCGCGCATTCCTCATGGCCGCCGAGGGCGAAGCCGGCAAGAGCGCAAGCAGCCTCGGCAACATCCTCAGCGGCACGGTCGGCATCCTCGGTGACGCCATCACCGCTGGACAGTTCGACCTTCTGGACAGGCTCGTCAAGCGCATCAGCGCCGGAGGGTTCCAGAAGGCGTTCAGCAAGATCGCCACCCTCGATCCAGCTGCGGCTGAGTCGATCCTCGACTACATCGAGAAGAACGACAGTCTGCGGGCCAAGCTCGCAGACACTGGCGTCAGCTTGGAGGAATACCGGCGACGCATCGAGACGGTCGGTGACGCCAACCTAGACGGCAAGGTCACGTTCGAAGAGATCACCGCCAGCATCGAGGAACAGTCCAAAGCGGCCGACGACCTGATCGAGCTCATGGGCAGTCAGGGGGCGGCGGCCCGACGCACGCAGGAAGCCACGCTAGGAATCGCTGACGCGCAGAAGTCCCTGACCGAAGCTCAGAACGAATACACCGAGGCGGTCAAGAGCGGCGACCCGGTCCGAATCGCAGAAGCACAGGCAACTCTCCAGCGAGCAATGCTCGCACTGGCGGACGCTCAAGACTCTGCACGCGACGCCGCATTCCGGCACGCAGAGCAGCTCCTGGCCCTCGAGGCAGCCGCCGGCGACAAGGAACGCTACGACGCAGCGATCGAGAAGCTTGAGCGCATGAAGGCCATCCTCACCGACCCGGCCGAGAAGAACGCCATCCAGGAACGCATCGACGTTCTAAAGGCGTTCCGAGCCGAAGTCGATCAGGTCGGCAGTGCGCTCACCCGATTCGCAGAGCGGTACGGCGTCCGCATCCAGGACCTCTCACCAGGCGTGCGACGAGAGATCCTGGATCGTCGTGCGAGTGGTGGTCCCGTGGCCGCAGGTACGCCGTACCTCGTCGGAGAACAGGGACCCGAACTCTTCGTGCCGACCGGCAACGGAATGATCGTCCCGAACAACCAGCTCAACAGCAGTGC
>JAAOEI010000752.1_pt1 | contig 12181 bp, 17 predicted proteins | sample 7059261 | NCBI WGS metagenome assembly JAAOEI01 (sample SAMN14008812, study PRJNA610033) | viral metagenome | isolation source: viral particles filtered from seawater | place: China: Hangzhou Bay, Yangshan Deep Water Harbour | collected 2017-10-31
CATCGCAGATAACATATACTGCTTGTGGTCCTGGATGTCTTACTTTAGATACCATAAAATTAATCCTTTAATGCTAGAAACTGGGCTAACGTTAGTAACCCGTCGGTATTGGCGTTTACCAACCCCGCTGAATTCTGCGAGATTACCTGCACCTGGTTTTGATTTAAAATATTATTTTCTACATCAAAATAATTATTATTAGATCCAGTCAATCTAACCGTATACTGCCCATCCTCAAAAGTAATACTCCAACCATTAATTACTTCTATTGTTCGGGCGAAAGTAGTTCCTGCCACAGTAACCTCTGTGTTATGAATAAAGGCATCGTCCATCCAAATATAATCTTCATCATCTAAAAGAGCTAATACATCCAATCTAAATTGATTAGTGTTCAACTCATATAGTGTTCCTGAGATTAAGGTTAAATCCGCTTGAGGAACGCTTATGACTTTTGTCGCAGGATCAATTGAAAGAGCCATCTATCAATCCTCATGGGAAGTAGGCCCGTGATTTACTTTCACATTCAGCTCTTGTATTCTTTGTCGTTGAAATACATCAAATTCATTACGCAATGTGGTGTACATACCAATTAAACGACGCATCTGCTCATGGGTCATTTCCAATTGTTGTTTTAATACTGTAATTTCAGTTTGAACTCCTTCAACCGTAGCTTTCTGTGCTAAAGAAAGTTTGGCTTTATGGATATCTTTCATAGCTCCTCGGAGCTCGTCCAATGATTTTAAATCTTCATCTGCAATATGATCTGGTTCTTTTCCTGAAGTGCTTCCAATTGTCATGTTTATTCGTCCGGTTGTAGTACAGTGTTTATTGTGTTACCATTATTTATGTCCATAGTAAATGCAATATCTGCATCTTTATAAAAAGGAGAGGATGCATTTTTTTTTCTCGCCCATCCTTTCATTTGTTGGGCTGCCGCCCAAGATTTGCTTGCAGAAATATTACCGCTAGCGTTTGTTAATCCGTGTAGCGCTACAAATGAGACTACAGGGGTGCCTGTAGCAGGGCTACCTAGCCCGCTATCCACTGGATAAGTGAATACTGTGGTTGAGGACACCGTGGCTGTAGCTACTTTATTATAGCCGTCTGCTTGGGCCCCCCTAATAACTACTAGATCCCCAGTCTCTAATCCATGTGCTGCTGTAGTTGTACATGTGGCTGTGCCTGCAGCTTGAGTTATAGAGGTTACCGCCGCTTCAAATATCTCCCCAGAAGCAATTGTAGCCGCAGTTTCGACAAATACCCGGGCATTTTCAACATTATTTCCGTCAGCATCTTTAACATTAACTAACGTAGTAACCGGGTCAATTACTAATGTTACTGATATTCCAGCAGCATCATCTACTCCCACATTAGATTCTGATGCAGCAGCCCCATCCACAGTACACCCCACAAGGTTTACATTAAGACTGCCGCTAGTAGCGTCAAATCTTAAAGTGGAGCCATTGGCATCATCCGCGGAAGAAAACCCATTAAAAGCAATACCTGTTAAGGTAATGTCATCATCTACATTGGCGCCAAATCTTATGGCATGATGTGCATTAGCCCCCTGAGAAAACGTACAATTATCTAATTCCGAGATATTTGTAGCCACAGTGGTAGTTCTATTGTCATAAACGGCTCCCTCATCGGCTGCAACAGAAGGGGTTAAAATACTCGAGCCAGATATATCTGCTTCATTAAGATCAATACGATCACAACCTAAAAAAGTGCAGCTATCTGCCGTGGTATTTGTACCAAAAGACAGAGTCCCCCAATCGATAAAGTTACATGTAGTAAGAGTGACCGTAGCATTGTCTGTAGTAGTCCATGTTCCGGGAGTCTTAGTCCCTAATGCTTTCCAGGAGATATTAGTCATATCTACTGTAGAAGAGGCATTTTGTATGTCCAACGTATTAAAAGGGGCTGTTACTGAAGGATGATTATTCCAAAATAAGGTTTTATTACTGTCTGTAAAATTAACTACATTTGTTGAGGACCCTAACTGGTGTAATCCACTCATGAAGAATGCGCCAGATCGCTCCTGAATTAAACCCAACCGGTCTGTTTCATCTCCTTTATCTGCAACAGCCAAATCAAAAGAAGCATCTGGATCCGGCGTAGTGCCTAATTCATAAATTAGGTCTCCACGACCCACTCTAATAGCGTCTATTGCATTGGGAGCTCCTTTAGTTGGCCCACCACTAGGTAAATCAAACAACACTCCAAAATACCGTTCTACCGCTGTAGGAGTACCTGTATCTGCTTCTGAAGTGGTTTCAGAAGGATTTACGGCCGCAATAATCCAGCCTAAAAATTCAATTGTATCCCCGCCTCCCACATACCAATGCTTATAATCAGAGGTACTGGAACCGACAATTAAATCTATTCCTCCATTTGCGATTGTGTCTACTGAATTAGGGGTTGTATGGGTAGTCCATATTAAAACAGCGCCGTCGGTCCCTATAGTAGAGGCTCGATCTGACCCGGAATCATAAATCATTCCTTTCTTCGCAGAAGCAAATGCATTTTTAGACGTCATGCCAGTACCCTGAATAAAATAGTCAGTTTCGGCATTTAACCCCGCAGCTCCACCGCCTAAAGCAGTCCAGTTGGAAGTGCTTCCTGCTCCAGCGTATAAATCCGTTAAATTGGTAGTATAAGTGCTAACAGCCATTATGATAAATTATCTATTTCTTCTTGAGTTAAGGTTGTGTAATTTCCTTCCGGACCATCTTCCGTTAGTTTAGTGGCTCCGCATGGACAGCATACAGCTTGAGGAATCGGATCCTGGTCCCCAAACCACATAATATCCCCACAACCAGCACATTTAGTGTATGCTCTAGCCATATATTAATCTTCCTATTAAGTATCAGTTACCCTATTCACCGATGCCGTTCCACCAGTAGAAGTCATTGTTCCGGTGGTTTCCGCGGTCTTAATTGGAGTAGCTCCTCCATCTCTTACCCGAACAAAGTGAGTTCGATCAGAATCATATACATATGAGAAATTTTCCGAAGTAGAAGCTGTTACCAAATCTAAATATGTAACAAACACATTAAATGGTGTAGTAGCTGGATTTACCGAAAAATCTGCACTAGGAATAGTAAAATCATTAGTAGCACTACTCCAAGAAGTGTATCTATGTAAACTGTACAACCCATCGTCCCTCTCAACCCGAATTCCTCCTTTAGTACCCGCAGTTGTCGGGGTATCTGAAGGAATAGCGGTAACAGAGATAGTCGTTTGAGTAGCGGAGTTCGCTGTTGTATCACTAGTCATTTGTGTAAAGTTAATGTCACCGCCATTATCTTCTGTACATAGGACGTAGTCCCCAGAAATAAATCCACTAACAGTAAATGTTACGTTATTCGGTGGAGTAATCGCAGTATTACTCAGGTCAAAGAAAGTGTCTGATGCCGAGGTATCAGCTGCTTGCATACCTAAACCATACGATCCAATCAACGCACTTCCGGTAGAAACCCCTACAAATGGAGTGGCAATAGTCCGCTCTGTAACTGAACCATTTACGTCAATATAATTAGATGTTGAAGCATCATCGTAAATTCGAGTATCATCAACAGGGGCAACTCCCTTTAATATCTGGCCATATAAATTCCCCGTCGTTCCATCATCATCTACTGCGTAGAACCTGATGACCCCAGCTTCCGCTGTGGGAGTAGTAGGAGGAGTGGCATCATTGATAGTTGCCTGAGCGCCTGAGGATTGTCCGACAAATACATCATCATCTGCTACACTACCCACTTCAACATCCAAGACAATGTCACCAGTGGCTCCAGTTAGTGCCCCACCTAACACTCTACCCCGCCAAGTTGGAGTACCTGAGTTCTCATGTACAGCTTCTCCAACGGTAAATGTACCTGAACCTGCATCGAAAGTGATTACCGTTCCGTATACCCCTTCATCATTAGTGGTAAACATAGTTCCGGTCTCACCATCGTATGCAAAGGAGTGAGAGATACCGCGGAATAGTTCCCCGTTTAAACCATTCAGTGTGTCAGATGTACTGTCAGCACTTTGTAATTTTAAATACTCATAAAAAGTATTGATGGAGTTAGCCCCGCGATCCCATTCTGAATAGTATTCTTCATCTGTACCATCTCCAGAAATGTCAATTAACCGCAATCCCTCAGTATTTGTGATATCCGCTAAGGCATCGATGGTTGCAAAAGCTGTGTTATTATTTAAATCGTCACTATCAGATAACGCTAAAACGTTATTACCTTGTGAGGTACCATTAATCTTAAATTCCCCGTAAGTGTTGTAGTATCTACGGGTGGTTCCGATTAAACGGCGACGGTCTATATCAACCCCCTCATCTCTCACTTTTACCATAAATCGATGGGAAATCCCCTGCCCTGCGTCACCGTTAAGAGGACGTGCGATATGATAAGTGTCTCCAGAATCCCAATCATTCTCTGTACCCCCATACAACACACCCGTAATAGTGGTGGCCGTATTAGCAGTAATCAATGCTTGAGAACCGTCTGTGATATTTTTAATGGTATATCCTACCCACTCATCTGTAGTCCAAGATTCTCCACTGTCTGTTAGAACTGCGGCATCATTAGATCCGTCATGGGTACCTGCCACTACACCATAATTCCAATAATCGTCACTAAGGACAGCACCATCCTGGATAATTTGTATGTGCGCATTAGCTGGGCCAAAGTTAACAATACCATCCCAACGCTCTTCTGTCTCCCCGCTCCCTTGGATAATTGTTCCATCATATAAATGTTCGATAGCAGTAGCATCTACATTAAACCCATTTACCAAGGTTATAATGTTATCCGTAGACCGGTCAGATGGATTTTTATCTATGATATCCAGCTCATCGTCCCCGGTAAACGCTTCATCGTCTGCAAACGCTTGTAACCATCTATGAAACTGAATAACAGTTGCATAAGATGGAGCTGACTGCGTATGATCATCTCCTATATATCGGATATTTCCCGTTGCCCGGTCAATAGTCCAATCGGCATCCACCATTTCCATTATTTCTCTCCTTTATGAATAGCTTAAACTTGCTCTATTGTCCCAAATGTTATCAAAATTAGTGTTGCCGTCAGCATAATTAACTTCAATAAAACCTGTACCAGTATCTGTTAATCTTTTTATTCGCCACGCTGCAGTAGAAGTTGCAGTCCCAGCGTAAGCTTGGCCAATATACACAGTAGCCCCATTATCGTTAGGGTCATCATACCGTAAAATTAATTCCTTTGTGCGGTCACTTCTATCTAAACCCATTACCCAAATCCCCAAACTCTATATGGAATGGCACTGCCATCAATTATGACCGTCTTTGACGACATCTCAAGTGTAATAGTTTCAGTTGGACCTAAGGTACCCGCAGTCTCAGATGAGTTAAATTTAAAAGATAAATCTGCAGAACCCGAGTCGTTAGAAATAATAATTTTACTCGGCCGCCAATTAAATTGTAATGTTATTTCAGAACTGACGGTCCCTTCAAAACTTTGAAAATTTGAATATCTTGGTGCGCCAGACATACCACATCCTTTGTAACCTTATTTTTAAAGGTAGTTTTCTTCTTTGTAATCCGTACTCCCCTTCTGCTAAGGGAGAGTCTATTTTTCGAGGACTACTCATTATTTGTAATGTAAGACAAATTCGGCGCCAGTGCCAGTAACGTCAGCGTATAGGCCATTTACACACCGCACACCTTCGCCAGGCATTCTAAAGTATGCCGTGTCCTCTGTACCAGGTACAATTGCCTTAAATAGTACTGTCCCAGAAGCCGCTGAGGCATTGTCATAAATAATTAACGTAACGTCATTCGTTTGATCAGTAATGATGTTGACGCCAGTTAAAATACCCCTTCTATCTAGAACTGCAGTATCTGCTGTTAATAAGTCTGATGATAAATTAGTTCCGCTCATTTATTTACCCCATTTATGCCATAACTTCTGGCCGGTTTTTAATCTGTATGAAATCCATTCGTATCCGGGTATTTCATCTGTAAATAGATGGTACCCTTCTGGACACTTACGAGCTAATCTAAATTTATGCCCGTAAGATCTCAGGACTTTAACTGCCCTGAGGTCTCTAAATTCTTTTTTTGTTATTACTTTAACCTGCATTATCTTATGCGAGGTTATTGTTCGGAACGTATAAAATAGTTACTCGAGCACTTCCGGCAGATGCGTCACTATTTTGTCCAGTATACAGTGCTTGAACTGTCACTTGACTACTTCCTATATCGTCTAATTCCGCTAATTGAGAAACATCGCTTGATGCCAACAATCTAGCTGCTGAACTTAAATCTAAATCCGCTGCATATCGTTCTGCGGCACCGGATACTCCTAGGTCCAATAAATCGGTTCCAGTATCATTAAATGCGGTTAAAACATCTACATAAATCTCAATAATTTGAGAATTAGCTGGCAATACGCCAATATCTACAGCAACGCCGTCATCTGTATATGCTACTAAAGCAGATTGCACTGCTGGTACGAAGCCCAATGCTTCTGATCTAGACAAAGCCGTGTTAGCTTTATCACCTAATTTTATTGAATTTTGAAAAGTACTAGTTGCCATTTCTGTCTCCTTCGAGTCTGCTCAATGCAGTCATTATGGTAGAATAAGAGGAGGAGAAGCCCTCCTCTTAATAAAAATTACGCACCCGGTGAACCGAATATACCACGTGGGTCAGTCCATCCAAAGCTATAACGCTCAGATGCTTTAAATTTCATATTGTCCGTATCGAACTCAGTATCGTTATCGATCATGAGAGCTCTACGTTCAAAATGTCTCATTCCATGAGGAACGTCGGTTTTAATAAACCATGCATCTTCATCTGTTAAATAATGGTTAATGCACATACCTTCAGGCAAATATCTGCCCTTCATAAGAACATTAACAGCATTATTCGCGGTGTCATTTTGATATTCAGATTGTAAAATCCGCTGAGCTTCAAACTCGAGCTGACGAGGAACGATTAATTTACGACCTCGTGCTTGCATTTTTAAGCTAGCATCATCAACAAATCCAGCAATATCAATTAATGCTTGTTCTAAAGATGCTTCACTTAAATCCGCAGCAGTAGCGAGCTCATTAGAGAAAGTACCACCTTTAGAAAGTAAGTGAGCAGTAGAACATAGTTCTAAACCATCAGCTCCAACATAAGAACTGTTAAATGCACGGTTAAGTACGTTTGCTGCAACGGTTTCCTTCACTTGTCTCATACTCTCAGCTAACGCTTCTGAGTTTGATTTAGCAAGTTTCATGTAGAGGTTATCCTCTATTGCTTCTCTCGTGATTATAAAACCAAGAGCATATACAATATGAACATACCGCTTTAAGAATCCTTGTTGCATCGTGTCATACGATACCGCTTCGCCTTCTGGCTTCACAACGCCTAATCCGAAACCATGTACGTTCACGTCTTCTTCGAAGTTCATGTTCGATTTATCCATATCGAATATTTCAGAATATTCTGGAGCAAATCGATTGTACATGTTACCAAACCAGGTATCTACTCCTGGACGGAGGGCTTTAGCCAGAGCACCAGTATTAATAGCCATCTGTTACTCCTCCTTATATTTCGGTTAAGTTAGTTGCAGAAGCATTTACTTCTGTATGCAAGTTAGCCATAACCAGCCATTTTGCATGCTCGCCAACTTCGTTCCCTTCACGTCTAACAAGGCCCTCAAGTCTCCAGGTATTACCTGTAGCTAAAGCAGCGTTGTCAATTTCGTATTTGGAACGACCAATCGTAGTATCCGCATCAATAGCAGCCACAGAATCGATATGTTCACCGATGTTTGTGATCGCTAAAGGAGTTCCACCAGAAACTTCCTGCACTTCAAAAAGAAGTTCGGGATCATCTGCTACTAAGACATACCCAGTATCAGCTGATAGCAGGTGACCTACTTTTTCGAGATCATTTTCTGTTGGCTCTATTGCAACAACCACACCTGTGATTGCAGAACCAGTGGTTGCTCTTACGATTTCAGGGCCACCTTCAGGATCCGAGGAGTTTGTCACTCGAATTACAGGGTCACCCACTCCAATAATACCGGCAGTAGCACTTTTATAGTAACGGCGTGCGATACCACAGTATGGCTTACCACTTCGATATTTAACAGGAGTGAAACCGCGAGGGGCGTCTAAATTTGCCATTATATTACCTCACATAATAAATTTTTATTATGCTCTTGATCCATCGTCTCTCCGCATAGTTCCGTACATACCGGATTTTTTATGCTGTCCACTTTGGTCAAAAGCAGCCTCTTGCTCATCAATTAATTTTTGTTGTTCTGCTTTATCCTTTTCATACCACTCGATAGGGATTTCCATCAGAACTGCGTGTTTAGCATCAGCTTTAGGATCACGATTGACCACTCGTCGTATCTTACTTCCTAATTGCCCTTCGATGTGTGCTAAACCGTCATGAGTTGTTTCAATATCGCCGTCCACTAATGTCCAGCCTGCCCTTATAAAAGCATCAATTCTACCGGGTCTATCGAGCACCATGCGACGCATGTATCCATCTCGATTCTCAGCAACACAAATTTGTTGTTTATGCAAAGGTACCCTTTCTGGCCTCTTATTGGCCCTCTTGTCATCTCTCTTCATTATTTTAAATCTCCATTAGCAACTAGTTGCTTTATGTAGTCATCAATTGGCATTACACCTAACTTCTCAAAATCCCGAGCAGTTTGTTTTTGTTCCGGATTTAAATCTGCCAAAGTAAACTTCTTTTTGTGTTTACTTGCAGGGGTTACTACGTTGTTTGAATGTCCAGAATCCACCGCAGCAGTTACCTGGGGAGTGGAAGGCTCCTGACTAGATTCAAAATAATTAGGAAACTTCTTCCGTAAATGTTCATCTAATAAAGCCATGTGTTCTTCTGGGGGTAAGCCATACGACATGAGATCATTATCACGTTGCATTACCCAATTTTTCATTTCCAAATCTTCATAAGACTTGCCATTTAACCAAGCCGCATGCCTGTCTTGAAATTCTAATACGGCTTCATGTACAGGTTCAGGCCTAACCATTTGCTCCTTCTCCTGTTGAAGTCGTTGAGCTTCTTCCTCATCACCATTATAGACAGCAGTTTTATATTCTTTCTCTAGATCACGCACAGCCCTTTCATATGCGTGCTCCTCTAGTTTTTGCATATGCTCTTTCAATTCATTTATTGTTCGACGCATCTGTTTATTTTCTTTACCGCGGGCTTTTATCTCCTGGTAAAGTGGCTCAGCCCTAGCCCATTCTTCTGCAGACTTAGGTCCATCGGGATTCCATCCTTTGGATTGCTGCTCCTGCTCAAATTCGCTTAATACTTTTTCTTCGGAGTTTTGCGTTTCGCTGGACTCTTGCTTCGTCTCTTCTTTCGGGGATTCATTCTCGACACCTTCCTGTTTTAAAAATTCTTCTACCTTACTTAGCTCTTCTTGAACTGCATCATCAGACATTGTTCACCTCTATCCTTTCCTCTGGGAATACGGCTTCGATATCTCGATCATTAATTACTCGATATACCTCATCCTCTTCTATATCGTGTCTATCATCACCTGAATACTTACAAATCATTACGCAATCACCGATTTGGGCCCATGGAGTGCCATCATCATATGCTTGCCAGGCAGTAGGACCAATATCAACAACATATGCTTCTTGTGTCCCTTTTTGCTCTTGAGCTCTAAGATCCTTAGTTTTCACTTTAGTGATAATACCACCTTCTGAAACTTCTTCTAGTTCCTGATCTATTTTTTTGAGTTTTACTAAAACTCTATAGCCAGCAGGTTTAATCTTCCGCTGCATCATCATCAAACTCCTCTGTGGATAACAATAATATTTGATTTATACCTTCCCGAACTCCGGATAAGTATCTTAATCGGCCGATACCTTCTTGATGTATAGTTTCGTCCAATAGCATTTCTTCCTCTACGGAAGCGCGCAACTCACGCAGAGCCGCGTAAACCTTTTTAGTGACTGGATCTCGTTTCCAGCAAACAAAGTCATTCTTGCTTAGATTCATTGTTCTTCTTCGCTAGTTCTTCAGCTTTTAGTAGTAATTCTTGTGTTTCTTTATCCATTTTATGTTGAGTTTCAACATTATTTCTAGATTCTTGTGTGACCATCTTTTCAGCAGTAATTCCCATCTTCTGCTGATTCACACTAGCGTCCTGCTGCATTTTCCACACTCTAGCCATAGATTCCGCTATACGTGCATCGGCTTCCTCATTGGCTTTTTGAATACGTTGTAACTCTAATGCATTCTTTTCAGCTGCTAGAGTCGCATCTGCAGATAATTTGGCAATCTCTGCTTGTAATTTCTGTACCTCGGCCAACATTTTTTGGGCCTCTGGAGGAGGTGGTGCATTTGGATCTGTTGGAGGCAATAATTGCTGTATTGCTTCCTCTTCCATCTGCATAGATTCTAATAACATTCTATCCGCCGCTCGGATATCAATAGTGCGTAATTGTTGGGCCATATTTGCCCGAATCATACGCTGTTGTTCACTAGACATTGTAGGGTCTGCTACAGGCATAATATCAAGTGAATTTGGTTCAAAATCGTTTTTAACACTTGCTTGGGGGTCATCAAGCATATTACGGTAATCTACATTACTTAAATATTTGTAATTTAAGTCGTAGATCTTCATATATTCTTTTTTAAGACTTCTATACACTCTTTTATTAATAGCAATAAAAACTTTCGTGCCCTGCTCTACTAATTGGGCTACTGTGTTACTAGCCACATTCTGAGCAGGCTGCTTTCCTTGTAAAACATCTACATTTGACGATAAATCTTTCCCTACTTGAATTAATAGGCTTAAAAGGCTAAATAATGTCTGAGAAGGTTCTTTTACTGGTAATGGATAGATGTTATCTCCCAATTTAGCCCCACTGGCGGAGTCTAGTACCTTCCATTCACCCATTTTTATCTTAAATTCGCCGTTTTTAAGCCGTAATCCACGTCCTAGGAAGCCCCCTTGTGTATTTGCAAGGGTACCTGAATCTAAAAGTTGATTAATTAGTGTATTTATTGCCGTATTAATAGGCAATAACAGGGAACCAAACCCTAAACTATAAAAACCCCCGTCGGGAGACCGTATAAAATGAAAATCAGTGAAATATTGGTCTGCGACAATACCTAATAATTTATCTTTTTCTGTTTTTACTTCTTTAAATCGATTTACTATGCGTAATACTCGTCCCGACTCCTTATGTACGGTTACAATATAAGGTTCTTTATACCCATCTCCGTCTAAATCGATGTAACAGTGCTGTTCTAGCAACTCAATAGGGAAATCTTCGTCTTCTTCGTGTTCTACTTCTGCGGGCTTTAATTCAGATGGATCTAAATCATCTAAATATAGCCCTCTTAGCTGCCTCTCTTTAATGTCATTTTGATAGAGGGTAAGAATATGAGTAATCCGTCGGGCAGTTTCTAAACTCTGTACTCCGTAGTTTACTACTATCTTATCAGGAACACATAATTCACTGATACATCGTTTCTCTACCTCACTGTAGTAAGTTTTCTTAAAAACTGTGCCTAAAACAGGGAGGGTTTGTAACAATTTATCTGTACCATCTTCCCAGTCTGGGGATGATAATAGTTGATGTGACATGTAGTCTGATACACGCTGTCCTCGGGCTCTTTTCTGATCTACTGCTCCCTGAGCTTCAGGCTGTACATTTCTTCTACCGACAATAGAAGTTTTGACAATCTTGTCACTTTGTATGATTTCTGGTAACGTACGGGACGCGTAATCAATACTAGCTTGGGCAATTAAAGGGAATTTAATATTGGAGGCGCCTGGCCATGGGAAAGATTTCTTTTGCGTCATTGATTGCTTTGCAATCTCCATCGCTTTATCTACATTACTTTTCCATTCTGCCCGGCTATCTTCGTCCAATTCATAGCCTTTTACAACTCCACGTCCAATATCGTGTAGTTGCTCATCATCTAGCAATTCTGCTATATTATTGGACTTCTGTAAATCTTCTAATTTTAACATAGATTTTAATATCCAGTAAATTCGTCCCGATCGCTTAAATCGTCGGAACTATCTCCAAAGATGTCATCATCACTTGGAGGGTAACTTAGGTAATCTATACCTGTCATACAGAGATACCGTAAGGCATCTAAACCGTGGTCATTCTTCTTAATGATCTTACCCTTCTC
>JAAOEI010000754.1_pt1 | contig 12127 bp, 13 predicted proteins | sample 7059261 | NCBI WGS metagenome assembly JAAOEI01 (sample SAMN14008812, study PRJNA610033) | viral metagenome | isolation source: viral particles filtered from seawater | place: China: Hangzhou Bay, Yangshan Deep Water Harbour | collected 2017-10-31
TTGAGGAAAAAATAAATGCGCCGCGTTTTTATTTATGACAAACAACTAAAAAAAGTTATTGAAGTCACACCACAAACAAAAACGCGCAAAGACAACATTATGGTTTCAGACGCGCATTATGATGGCTTACGCGCTACTGATGGAACGGACATTAGTACGCGCAAAAAACACCGCGAGTATATGAAGCGGCATGGATTGACTACAACGGATGATTACAAACAAACGTGGGCTAAACGACAACAAGAACGAGAAAATTATTATCAAAAAGGCGGAACCATTACACGCGATCACATTAAGCGTGTAATTCACCAACTGGAGAATAAATAAAAATGGCTAATGAACCCACCACAATTAGGGATGTACTTGAAGCTGCTGTCCCACAAGAAGAAGAAGTGCAGACTTCATCAAATGAAGCTGTTGTTGAGCAACCTGTATCTGAACCTACAGAAAATGTGGTCAACAATGAACAAGCAGAAAAGTTGCGTGATGACCAAGGTAAGTTTGCAAAAACAGATACGCCTGACATTACAAAAGAAGCACAAAAATCTGTTGAACAGGCTTCAATTAAGCCAGGGCCTAAATCTGAACCTAAGCAAATTGAAAAGGCTCCTGTTTCTTGGAAGCCAGAAACAAGAGAACATTGGGCTGCGTTGCCAGCGGAAATAAAAAATGAAGTTATGCGCCGCGAGCGCGAAATTCAAAACACACTAAAAGAAAGCAACGAAGCGCGGAAAATGGTTGAGCAATTCAACCGTGTTATTCAGCCATATGAAATGTTTATTAAGGCTGAAAATAGCAATCCGTTGCAAGCCGTGGATAATCTTATGGCGACGGCGGCTAGGCTGCGTACCGGCACTTCTGGCGATGTAGCGCAGATGGTGGCTGGCATTGTTAAGCAGTTTGGCGTTGGCCGGTTTGGCAAGGCGTTTATTGAGCAGTTGGATTCGGCACTTGTTGGCGAAATTCCGCAAGAAGATGCTCAGGCTGCTCAAATGCGGAATATGCTGCAACAGCAGCTTGCGCCTGTTCAGAACTTTATGAATCAGTTTCAGCAAGCCCAATATATGCAGCAGGAAAAGCTGACGCAGGAAGCGGCCAATGAGGTCCAGGGTTTCTTGCAAAACGCTGAATTTTCCGAGGATGTGCGCGAGGATATGGCTGACTTGATGGAAGTCGCACAGCGCCGAGGCCGCGAATTGACGCTGCAAGAGGCTTACCAGCAAGCCTGTATTGCCAACCCCAAGATCAGAACGATTTTGCAACAGCGCGGTAAAACTGCCGATGCCAGTAAATTGACTGGGGCGGCTCAGAAAGCGAAGTCTGCGGCGGTAAGCGTATCTGGCGCTCCTGCTATTTCTGCGCCTCAGAGGGCCGCTGTGGACGTTAGATCGGCTATTGAAGCGGCTATTGCGTCACATTCGAGATAAGCGTATGTTTAATAAAGCAAAACATTGTTTTGCTAACTAATTGTAATTGCTAGGTTTTTACCGCTTTTGTGAATTTGTTAATAATTAAGCGCCATCGAAAGAACGCTTAATATTAATTAATCATCACAATCTGCTTATGTAAAATATCTAACAATTTCAACAACGTGCAGCGACACTAAGCAAAAGACACTAGTCCCATTTGCTTATCGTCGGGGACGTTATGCCATCTGCGCCATCTGGCGCTGAACATGATCGGACCGCTCGTTCTGCTGCATGAACGATGTGTGTTTTTTTTCAACCGCCCGATTTAGCGGGCGATAGATCATGGAGAAATAAGATGGCTTTTGCGAATACGTCCGTAACGGACATTATTGCTACTACTATTCAATCGCGTACCCGTCAGATTGCTGACAACGTGACCAAAAACAACGCTCTGCTTGCTCGCCTTAATCAGCGTGGCAACGTGAAGCCGTTTGGCGGTGGTAACGTGATTTTCCAAGAATTGTCGTTCCAGCAGAACGGCAACGCCGGTTTCTATAGCGGCTATGACTTGCTGCCGGTTGCGGCGGCTGACGTTATCAGCGCGGCGGAATTCAACATTAAGCAGCTTGCTTGCCCGGTCGTTATGAGCGGACTGGAAATGTTGCAGAACGCCGGTCGTGAACAGTTCATCGACTTGCTTGAATCCCGCATGAACGTGGCGGAAAGCACGATGGCTAACAAACTGGCTCAGTCTGTTTACAGCGATGGCACTGGTTCTGGCGGTAAAGAAGTGACCGGCCTTGATGCGGCTGTTCCGTCTGATCCGACGACTGGCACCTACGGCGGCATTGACCGCGCTACTTGGTCGTTCTGGCGTTCGCAGCTTTATGACTTCAGCGCCCAGTCCGTCACTCCGAGTTCCACGACTATCCAGGCGGCTTTGAACAGCCTCTGGTCGTCGCTGGTTCGCGGCGCTGACCGCCCTGACCTGGTTGTTCTGAGCAACAGCTATTGGACCTATTACATGACTTCGCTTCAGGCTCAGCAGCGTTTCACTGATCCCAAGACTGGCGACCTTGGCTTCCCGACGATCAAGTTTATGGATGCTGACGTTGTGCTTGATGGTGGTATTGGCGGCTATTGCCCTGCCAACACCGGCTTCATGCTCAACACGAAGTATCTGTTCCTGCGTCCTCATAAGGACCGCAACATGGTTGCGCTTAGCCCGACTCGTCGCTACGCGATCAACCAAGACGCTGAAGTTCAGATTCTGGCTTGGGCTGGCAATCTGACTTCTTCGGGCGCTCAGTTCCAGGGTCGTATTCAGAATTAACCCTGTGGTGGGGTCAACTTACCTTGGTAGGTAAAGATACTTTCCTACCAAGGTCTTTTTGAAAGGAATTAACTATGGCTCAAGCTATTATTGGTATTATCCCCACGCAGATTGCGGCTTCTACCGCTAATGCGGAATTCAAGCTTGGTACTGTTGGCGGATACGATGACCCGACAAACGGTTATCAAGAATTTGTTTATGGTCGTGCTAATGGTGCTGTTACCGGCGCTGGTTATCTTTGTGTGGAACTGACTGGTTTTGATTTTGCTATGGCAAGCACTACGACTACTGCTCCCGGTTCTTCAGGGTATGGTACTCGTTGTGGCGCTGCTCAAGCGGCTCTTGCTGATAATGAATATGGTTGGTTCCAGATTTATGGCAAAGGAAGCCTTCGCACGTTGGCTTCTGCTGCTAAAGGAACACGCCTGAACAGCACAGGAACTGCTGGTGCGGTTGATGATGACGGTACGGCTGGTTCTGAAGCTATTGATGGACTTGTTCTTGGTACTGCTACGGGTGGATCAGCGGCTACAAATGCTGATGCAATCTTCTCGTATCCTACCGTTGGCTCTACGTTGGCTTAAATATAATGGATGGCGTGGGATATTCCTGCGCCATCCATTTTTATAAAAAAGGAAAATAAAAATGAATGTAAACGCCGCCGCAGTTCAAACCGATTGGTCAGCCGTAGCTGATGCTCCCGGTCTTGATGATTCTCGATTTGCTGTAGATGACAAACTTTTTGTTCAGTTTTTTCGCAAGCCTAAAATGCAACCTGGCGAAAGCAAGAAAGCTGGACGCGCTATTTACAAGGAACTTGATTATATTCGTATCATTGTTCCGGGCGACAAACTTAGCATTGTAGAACGCCCGGTAAGTGAAATTGATATTCAGCGGTTTAGTGCAAAATACGAAAAGTTCCAGGCTGGCGCTGGCAATATAATTGAAGGTACTCCGCTATCTTCTTTGCCGCGCATGACACCTGTTAAAGTGGAAGAATATAAATACTTTAACATTCATACTGTTGAGCAGCTTGCTTCTGCTTCAGACAATGTTGGTCAGAAGTTTTTTGGCTTCCAAGAAGATAAGCGCGGCGCTGTTGCTTTCCTTGAAATTGCTAAGGGCAACGCTCCAATTGAAAAGATGAATGAAGAACTAAAAGAACGCGATGCAAAGATTGAAGAAATGCAAGCGCAGATCGAAGCATTAACGAAGATGATGAACGGCAAAAAGTCAAAATCTTCTGAAGAATAGGACGTAACGGATGGCTTACCAGATTATTAACGACACTACGCTTTCTGCCATCATTCAGAACGTAGCGCAGATGGTAAGCTATCCGGTTCCTGCTGATCCGGCTGGCAGTTCAGACCCGTCTATTGAACAAATGGTTCAGGCGGTAAATCTTTCCGGCCTTGATTTGATGGCTTTGTATGATTGGCAAGAACTTACAAAGACCTATCAAATTTCCATTGAAGCAGACACAAGCGGTCAAATCCAAAAAGCGTTTGATCTTCCTGAAGATTTCTATGAATGGGTAGATCAAACGCAATGGAATAGCACTAATCAATGGCCCGCTATTGGGCCTATTAGCCCTCAAATGTGGCAGCAGCTTATTGTTAGACAAGTTCTGCCGACACTTTCGTTTTATTGGCAAGTGCGTGATAACAAACTGTATATCATGGCTCCGCCTTCGTCAGCGCAAACGCTTACGTTCTTTTATCAATCTCAGGCTTGGGTGCGCGATCAAGATAATCCTGATTTGTATAAAAACCGCGCTACCAAAAATGGCGACGTTATTCTTTTAGATTCATTCCTTGTCACGCTTTACACCAGAGCAAAGTGGCTAGAAATGAAAGGTTTGGATTCAAGCGCGGCTATGCGTGATTTCCATACAAACTTTGAAAATCGTCGCGGCCAGGAGAAGGGTGCGCCGGTCCTTACAATGGCGCGTGAATATCGCTTCCCGTACATTCAGCCGCTTTCTAATACGCCTGATACTGGGTTTGGTGGTTAGATATGCCGTTACAAGCAATTCGATCATTCAAAGCGCCAAGGCTTTCAGCAGCTACGCAAACATCACAGCTTAATGTTGCGCCGCCGCCTGTTGGCGGCTTGAATTTTCGTGATCCTATTAACGCAATGCCACCAACAGACGCGATGGTTTTGCGTAACCTTATTCCTAATAAAACTGGCTGCACTTTAAGAAAAGGGTGGCAGTACCAAACAGACGCATTGGAAGACCCTATTGTTTCAATGTTCTCATATAACAGCGCAGATGGAACAACAAATAAGTTGTTTGCTGCTTCTGGTGGAGACATTTGGGACGTAACTACTGAAACTCCGACAGTATCTCAAGCATCTACTGGCTCTGATGAAGATCAATGGAGCACTACGCAATTTGCTAATGGGGCTGGAAACTTTCTTTTAGCTGTATCTCCTGGCGCTGGTTATTGGACTTATGACGGAACATCATGGACGCAGCAAAGCGTAACAAATTTACCTGCTGATCCTACAAGTGTTGCAGTATTCAAAAACCGCGTTTGGTTTACGATCAAAGACAGTTCAAGCGTTTGGTACCTTGATACGATTGATGCCATCACTGGCACAGCGCAAGAATTTGTTATGGGTTCTTTGCTGCGGAACGGCGGCTATGTTCGCGGTCTAATTAACTGGACCGTTGATGCTGGTGTTTCATTTGACGATTTTCTTGTTGTCGTAGGAAGCCAAGGCGATGTTGGCGTCTGGCAAGGTACTGATCCGTCAGATGCTACAAAATTTGCTTTGAAAGGTGTTTGGTACGTTGGACCTGTTCCAAAGTACGGACGATTTTTTACGGCTTATGGTGGCGATGTTTTGCTGCTTTCGGCACTTGGCCTTGTTGAAATGTCCAAACTCATTAACGGACAATTTGTAAACACTCAGCAAGGACCATCAGCAAAAATTGAATCTGAATTAGGTCCAATTATTCAAAAGTATTTGAATGAACCTTCTTTTGACGTTCAGATTGTTGCTGACAGCGAAGTTTTGATTCTTAAACTTCCTCCTCAAAATAACAATTACATTCAATATGTAATGAACGTAAACACGGCTTCTTGGTGTACGTTTTCAAATATGCCTATGGTTTGCTGCTCTTTGTTTGAAGGTGATTTTTATTTTGCGACGGATTCAAACAGAGTAGCTAGAGGTCTAATAAACGAATTAGACCAAGTAGAAACTGACGGCGAAGGCGGTCAATCTATTGAAGGCGAAGTGCAAGTAGCCTTTAATGATTTTGGTATGCCAGGACAATTAAAACAATTTGTCATGGTAAAGCCAATTTTTACAGCGCCTCAAGCGCCAAGTCTTAAAGTAAGAATGAATACGCAATACAGCTTTCAGCCGGTAGCTGGTTCTCCAGCATTTGTGCGCGATGAAAGTTCATATTGGGATGAAGCTAAGTGGAATTTGGCTTCATGGTCGTCGCAGACAAATACCTATGAATCCTGGTATGGCGTGAGAGGGCTTGGATACTACGGCGCGTTGCGTATGCGTATGCGCGGGTTTGGCGGATCAACTAATTTTTATAGCTATCACATAATGAATCAGATCGGCGGAGTAATGTAATGGCTGACGGCAACGCTCTTATTGCTGCTTTAAGAGGGGCAACACCAGCGCCTTTGCGTCAAGCACAGGGGCCGCAAGCGTTGTCTTATCCTTGGATGTCTAGGAGTGAAGGACCGCTTGTTATTCCAACAAGAAAGATTCCTTCTGTTCAAACGCCGCCAGTTGTCCCAACGCCATCTGTGCCAACGCCATCTGTGCCAACGCCATCTGTACCAAAACCTACGCAACCCGTTTACACGCCTCCTACTGAAATAGATGTTGGCGTTTACGGAATCCCAAATCAACCAGTTCAACAAACTGATTGGGACAAATTAAACGCTGATTATGCTGCTCAATATAATCAAGCATTGCAAAGCGGAATGACAGAAGAACAATGGGCAAAAACGCCTGTTTTTGAAAACTGGAAGCAAACAGTATTAAATGCTGTTGGCAATACACAAGATGTAAACAAACTTACGTCAGACATAAATGCTTTGCAAAAAGGTGGCGTTGATAATCCCATTTATGGAGATTGGTGGAAGCAACTTTTGAGTGAAGAACAAAACAGATTAAATCAACTGACTTACAATCCGTATTTAACAGAATGATTGTTTTTGGGCCTCATAACATTCTAGGCGATTGGCTTTGCCAAAGAATTGAGTATATGCCGACCAAAAATCTTAGGTGTTTAGGTAACGTAACGTCAGAAGGAAAGATTTTAGGAGTTGTTGGATTTGACAGTTGGAATGGGGCTTCTTGTCAAATTCATGTAGCTGGAAATGGCAACTGGGTAACAAGAGAATTTCTGAGATGCGTGTTTGATTATGTTTTCAATACTGCAAAACTTAAAGTCGTTGTTTGCATAATTGAATCGATAAACAAAAAGTCTCTTAAATTCACAAGACACGTTGGATGGAAAGAAGTTACGCGCATTGTTGATGGGCATCCTTCCGGCGATTTAATTGTTTTTGAAATGCGTCCTGAGAATTGTAAGTTTTTGGAGAAAACAAATGGGCAAAGCTACTCCCGCGCCGCCTGATTATACGGGTGCTGCACAAGCACAAGCGGCTGCATCTTCACAAAACGTATTGGCTCAAAATTATGCCAATCGTCCAACTGTAACTACTCCATTTGGAACGCAGACTTGGGATACTTCTGCTGTTACTGATCCGGCTACTGGTCAGCAAGTAACACAATGGACGCAAAACATTGCGCTTCCGTCAGATTTGCAAAGTGCTTTGCAGTCTCAGATCAACACACAGCTTGGGCGTAGCGATCTTGCTTCTGGGTTTATGGGCCGTGTTGGAGAAACCTATAGTCAACCTTTTGATTGGCAAAATCTTCCAACTTTAACTTCTGCTGGAACGCCAGGGCAAGTGCAAACACAGCTTGCTGATTATGCTCCTGGCCTTGCCACTTCTTATAATTTTGGCAACGCTCCTGAATTGCCAACATACAGCACAAATTACAGAAATCAGATTGCTCAATCTCTTGTCGAGCGCATGATGCCGGTACAACAGTATCAGCAAAGCCAACTAGAAACACAGCTTTCTAACCAAGGTTTTAAGAAAGGCACCGAGGCGTATAAACGCGCTTTGGACGATCTTGCACAGCGTCAGGCGGCTGAAAGATACAATGCTTTTGATGTAGCTGGTCAAGAAGCTGCGCGTCAGTTTGGAAGTTCTATGCAAGGTCGTCAGCAAGGCATTTCAGAAGCTATGGCGCAAGGCAATTTGCTTAATCAGGCGCTTGGTCAGGCGGCTGGACTTGATTTGTCTCGTATGGGTGCAATGAATCAGGCTCAAGCGCAGCAATATGCGCTTAATCAGCAATACGCCAATATGCAGAATCAGTTGCGTCAACAGGCGATTGCAGAACAGGCGCAGCAGCGCGGTATGTCGTTGAACGAAATGAACGCCTTGTTGTCAGGTCAGCAAGTTCAAATGCCGCAATTCCCATCGTTTGCTTTGTCTAGCCAAGCGCAAACGCCTGATTTGCTTAATGCTGCTCAAAACCAGTATCAAGCGCAGCTTAATGCGTATAATGCAAAACAAGGTGGATTGGGCGGAGTATTTGGAGGCTTAACAAGCCTTGGGTCTGCTTATCTTGGCAACCCATTTGCCTTTTAGAATTGACGGAGAATAAAAATGGCTAATGGTTTCTTTTACCCAGGCATGGGGTTTGACCAATCTCAATTTAATACGCTTCTTGAACTTGGTGCATTAACGCCAGAAGAAGAACAGCTTATGCGTAAGAAAGCTATGATTGAGAATTTGCGTCAATCTTCTATGGAACCTATGCAAACAAAAATGTTTGGAGGCGTTGCTGTCGCTCCGTCTTGGGCTGAAGGTCTTTCAAAACTAGGTCAGGCTTATATGGCGCGTAAAGGTTTTGAAAAAGCTGGTGAAGCAACTAAAGACATTTATGGACGCAAAAAAGACATTCTTAAAAAAGTACAATCCGGCCTTGGCGGGGTTGGTGAAGATGTTTCAGGCGGCACCCCTGCTATGAGAGCGCGTTATAAAATGCAAATGGGTATGCCGCTTACAGAAGAAGAAAAAATGGCGCTTGGTATGGGCGGCAGCGTAAGCGCGTAGGAGATTTATTATGGCGATGCTATTCCCAACAGAAGATAACGATCAAACTAAGTTAATTGAACAACTTAGAAATTATTTGAATCGTCCTTCTGTAAATCAAGTTGTACCTAATGTTCCTACAGCGCAAGATTTTGTGCCTGTTGTAAATCGTCCAACTTCGCTTTCTGGAATGTCGCCTTCTGGAATGTCGCCTTCTGGAATGTCTTATCTGCAACGCTCTTTGGCTTTGACTGAACAACAGCCAGATACCGCTGCTTTGCAAGAGTATGCAAGAGCGCGTCAAGCGCAGGGGCAACAGTCAATGCTTAACGCTTTGGCTGCTGGAATCGCAGGACCGCAATATCAAGGATTGCAGCAAGGGTATTTGCGCCGCGCTATGGCTGTTCAAGAGCCTGAGCAAGTTGGGTCAGGCATGGCTTATGGCGGCAAGTATATTGCCGATCCTTATGCTGGAAGAAAAGAACAGGCTTCTATGCTTTCCAATATTGGAAAGACAATGATTGAAGCAGAAATGGAAGCTGCAAAAAACGCAGCCGCAGAAAAACGACTTGAAGCAATGTATGGCGATAATCGAGTAACGCCAGGAGAAAGACTGCAAAGCGGAAAACGTCTTACGGAATATGGTGAAAAAGCTGATGTTGCTCGTCAAGCTATGGCTGCACTTCCAACTATGGAACAAGCTATAAAAGATGCGCCAGAAGGATTATTTGCACCTTTGATTGCAAATACAGCTAAAGTTGCTTCTGCCGTTGGAATTTCTAAAGCTGATAAAATAGCAGCAGGAAGTCAATTAGCAGACGCTATATCTAAACAATTTGGTATTGCAAAATTGTCTGATATTGGCGGCAACGATACAGATCGCGAGTTAATGACAGCTATTGCAACAACTTATAATGGAACAAATCTTAGAGAAGTTAATCAAAAACTTTTAGAATTGTTCAAAGATGTTTCTCAAAGAAATATTACAAAATTTAATGAAGCACAAAGATGGGCAAATACTTACGGAAGTGTTTTTAGAACTGGAAGTAACAACCAAACTTTTGATGAAGATTTTGAAAATAAATTTACAAAAGAAACGCCAACAGGCGTTTCAGATTACGGCACTCCCCCCGCTGGCGCTGTTCGTAGGAAATAGCTATGCCAACATTTGATGTAGATGTTGAAGATTCAACGTATGAAGTTGATGCGCCTGATGAGCGCACGGCTTGGGCGTGGGCCAACATTGAACACAAGAAACAGAAAGAAACTGTTGCTCAAGATGTTCAACAAATGCGCGAAGTCGGCGCTGTTGAACGATTTGGCCGTGGCGCATTGGCTAACGTCGAAAACATTGGTTATGGATTAAAAGGGCTTGTTTCTGACCTTACGCCAGAAGAACAACGCGACGTTGCCGTAAACAAGGCTTTCCTTGAAGGCACTAAGGGCGAGGGGATCAGGGCTGAAAATCTTGGTTCTCTTGCAGCAGATATAGCTAGTTTTGCTGTTCCTGGCGGTCTAGCTGTAAAAGGCGCTCGTGCTTTGCCAATCGCTATGCGTCTTGCTAAATCAGCGCCAGTTATTGCTCCTTTGGCTGGAGAAGCCGCGCTTGGCGCTGGTTTGTCTGCGGCCTATGCGCCAGAAGACCGTGGAACTGCCGCTGCTCTTGGCGGTGTTGGCGGTGCTGCTGGTTATGGATTAACAAGGGCGTTGGGTAAAGTTTTTGGAAGAACAAAATTATCTGATGAAGAAAAAGCAAGGGCAAAACTTTTGGAAATAACTCCAGAAGAAAAGCGTTCTAATTTGATTCCAGAAATGGAGTCTTATGCACCATCTATGATGGAAAAAGAAAGAACAACTGCCGAGTTTTTAGGTCCACAAGCAGAACGTCTTTTGGGTTCTCTTGGAAGAAAAGCTGGAACTACAGAAGATCAGCTTTATTCAATATTGTCTGCTCGTAAAGCAGAAAGAACTCAGCGGCTTGTAGATGATTTTGCAAAAGAAACAAATACCACGCCATCTGCTGCATACGGCGATCTTGAAAAATTTATAGAAGATAAAAAACAAATAGCTGCGCCCTTGTATGAACAAGCTAATCAACAAGGAGTTGCTTACACTGATAAATTAAAAGATTTTATGAATGATCCAGACATAAAATCTGCCTTTAAGACTGGAATAGATGAAGCAAGAAGAAAATCTTTAGGTGGAACTCCTATAAATTGGACTGATTACGCAATAACAGGTTTTAATGAAGCTGGCGATCCTATTATTGGCACAACTCCGACTTGGAGAACTTGGGATTTAGTAAAAAGAGGCATTGATAAAAAAATAAATGCTGGAAAGACAGTTGATCCAGTAACAAGAACTTTGTCTTTTACTGATGAAGCCAAAGATTTAATGGGCGTAAAAAAAGCACTGCTTAATGAACTTGATAATTATGCAGAAGCGTCTGGAAATAATTTTTGGAAAGAAGCTAGAAAAGAATCTGCCGATTATTTGGAAGCAAAAGAGGCTTTTGGCAAAGGATCAAAATATTTAACAAGTGGTTCAATAAACGAAAAACAATTTGCCGACGCACTTGCTAAATATGAAGGATCATCTTTAGAGGCGCTTAAAGGCGGTGTTGCAAACGACTTATTTAACAAAGCACAAAATAATAGGCTTTCCACAAGGACGCTTACGACTCCGAGAATTAAAGAAAAATTAAATCTTTTGTTTGGAGAAGATGCCGCAAACAATCTTATAAAAAGATTGGAAATCGAAGCTGACATGGCTCGATTTGAAAGCAAGCGTATGCCTGGAGCGGGGTCGCCAACAGAAGAATACAGACAGGCAATGGGAGAAGTAACTTCTGGCCCTGACTATTCAAAAATAGCAACGGACGCAGCTAAATTTGCTATTGATGCCAAAACAATGGGGCTTGGCAGTTTAGCAACAAAATATATTGGCAGACCTTTAGTTAATACAATGTCGGCATGGGATAGAAGGGGATTAAATCAAGAAGCTCAAAACGAACTTGGAAGAATGTTAATGCTTTCTCCAGAAAAACTTGCTTCTGAATTAAAGTCTATTCCTGCAAAATCAAAAACTAGAGGGCAAATAATCCAAGACTATTTGCGCCGTGTATCACCATACACAGGCGTTCTGGGCGCGGAAGCGGCCTCAAGCAATTACCGATAGGAGTATATAACTATGCCGCGCAATGGATCAGGCACTTACACGCTTCCAAC
>JAAOEI010000755.1_pt1 | contig 12110 bp, 4 predicted proteins | sample 7059261 | NCBI WGS metagenome assembly JAAOEI01 (sample SAMN14008812, study PRJNA610033) | viral metagenome | isolation source: viral particles filtered from seawater | place: China: Hangzhou Bay, Yangshan Deep Water Harbour | collected 2017-10-31
AAGAACCTAGTGGTTTTGATAAATTTGTAGAAGGTGGTACAGAATTTTTCTTTGGTCCAGCAAGACCAGATGCAGAAAATCCAACACTTGCTAGAATGACAGATGAACCTACAGATTATTTAAACTATATACCTGGAGGTCTTGCTGCTTTAAAAGGTGTAGGAGGTTTAGGTTCTAGAATATTGCAAGCTTATCAAAAAAGTAAACAAGTTGATAAAGCTGATGATGTTATAGATTTTACTGGAACTAGTGCAAAAATAATAAATAAAGGAGATGATATTCTTCCTGTATCATCTCCAAAAGGTTTGCCTGGTGCAATTCCTAAAACAACATCAACACCAAATCTTCCTGCAACAGTTCCTGGTCAAAGTGCAAGAACTACTAATATTCCTGCAACAGTACCAGGTCAAGGTGCAAGAACTACTAAAGATTTTTTACCAACAAGAGGAGGTCCTTTAGCAACTATACCTAAAGTTGCAGATAAAGAAACTAAAGGTCTCATTGCAAGAGGTATGAACTGGATTAAAAACAATCCAGTAAAATCTGCTATTTTTGGAATAGGAGCAGGTACTGTAGCTACTTATTCTGGAGACCCAAAACAAAAAGATACAGATTTAGATTTGCCAGACAATAAAATTACAGATACAGAAATTAAAAGAAATTTTGACCCACTTGATTTAGCTAAATTAGGCGGCATTATTATGAGTGCTAAAAATACTAGTGAGTTAGGTGAAGGCTTAACTGCTTTAGCTGCAGATATACAAGAACGTAAATATAAACAAAGTGTGCTTGAATCAAAACAAGAAGCTATGGTTATTGATAGAATTAATGCTTTATCAAAAGCTATGGAAAATATGATTCCAACATCAATAGAATATAAACAAGCTGCTGTTACTAGACAAGCTTTAATACAATCATTATATGGACCAATGACTCAAGGTACTGATGCACAAGGTATATTAGATGCTGCTACAACAAATAAAGAAAAAGATACTACAACAGATGAAAAAGGTATTTTAGGTAGTATAAAAGATACATTTATGAATATGAATCCTATTGCAAAATTAGGAGAAAAAACTGTTGAATATTTTATAAATAAAAATAAATCTGCACCTGTAATACCTCAAAAAGATTTATATAATGCTTTTGTAAATAATGCACCTAATCCTGATTATTTAACAGGAGACCCTATAATTGATAATATTATGAGAGTTGAAAGTGGTGGTCGAGATTTAACAAATCCAACTACAAAAGCAACAGGTCCAATGCAAGTTAAAGAGATGACTCTCACAAATCCTGGTTATGGTGTTGAACCTGCTAAAGATGATTCTGTTGAAGAAAAAATAAGAGTAGGTAAAGATTACTATAATGCTATGCGTAAAGAGTTTGATGGCAATGATTTATATGCTTCAATAGCTTATAACTTAGGACCTGGTGCTACTAAAAAATGGTTAGAATCAGGAGGAAGTATTGAACAATTAAGACAAATACAATCTTCTGATGGTAGACCAGTTGGTCAAGCAGCTATAGATTATATTACAAAATTATATGGACCAGATATTATAACTAGGTTGGGATAAACAATGAAAACATTTCGGTTACCTGATGACAGAATATTAAATATTCCTACAGACCCAAATCAAAGAAAAATAGTAGCAGATGCTATAAATCAGGTTTATGGTGCTGAATATCCTAATTTAGCTCAAGAATATATGGAAGGAACTACTTTAGGAAGAATTGTAGAATTTGGAAAAAATATTCCTCGAAGTACTGCAACTAGCACTATTTCTGGTATTAGAGGTATTTTTGATGCAGCAGCTCAAGATTCATTAGGTTTAGATGGTCCTTTTGTTCAAGCTAGAGACAAATTAAAACAAATAGAAGAAAATGTGTATGCTAATGTTGGTGGTGCACAAGACCCTAGATATGCTGATGATTTTATACCTAAAGCAGGTGGAGCTTTAGGTTCTATTGTTCCATATGCTTTATTAGGTAGATTTGGTGCATCAAGACCAGGAGCATTTGCACCATATGCAACACCAGGTTCTACTGGCATTAAAAAATTATTACCATCAAAAGAATTTTTAAAAACTCCAACATTTCAATATCCAGCAGCTCTTGGTATAGGTCAATCTATATCTGATGTCTCAGATAAAATGAGAATAGCTGAAGATGTTTATGGAGAAGATATTGGTCTTGTTCAAGAAACTTTAGGCACACTTACTGGTGGTCTTATAGGTTCAAGTGAAGCTTTACCTATATTTAATTTTTTTAAGAACATACCAAAAAGTGCTTTAAGAGATGCAACTACATCACAAAAAATTGCTAACTATGCAAGAACATTTGGTACAGGTGCTGTTCAAGAAGGCTTACAAGAAGCTACAGCAGGTCTTGCAAGAGATTTAACTGCTAAAGGTTTCTTTAGTAATGAGTTACCTATAGGCGATAGTGTATGGGATGACTTAACTCTTGGTGGTTTTGCTGGTGGTGTATTAAATACTGTAATGAATTATGCTGCTGGCAGAAGAGGTATAGCATCAGAATACAGAGCTGAAAAAGAAAAGAGAGCAGAAAAAAATAAACAAGACGCACTTAGAACTAAAAAATTTGATATTGCAAAACAATCAGGCAATATAGATATAATCGACCCTACCTTAGAAGGTGAGCAGTTACAAGAAACACTTTTACTGCCATACTTATCTGACATTCCAAAACCTGTAGAAATCACTACAAGACCCGAATTACAAATTATAAATAATCCCAACAATACTTTTACTCTTAGAGATTTAACTGCTGTAGGTAGAAATGATGTTGGTGAAATACAAACTTTTAGTAAAGAAGCTGATGCTTTAGTTGCTAAACAAAAAATATTAGATGAATTTGATATAAAGAATCAAACACAAATTATAAATAATGACTTGTATGCACTTGGATTAAATAATAGTTCAACTGGTTTTACAATAGGTCAAACATTAAAAGATGCAGATACAACTACAGTAGATTTAAAAGAAATAGTTACTAATGATTCATCATTAAAAGATGCACAAGCTATGCAAAATGTGTTGATGGGTAAAAATAAAAAATATAAATCATTACCTATACAAGAAAATTATACTTTTGCAGAAGCTAAAAAAATATTATCTAAAAAAGACTTTGATACTTTTGCATCTGAAACTGCAAAACAAGTAGCTAAAGTTGCAGAAGAAAATGGATATAAACCAGTTATAGATAAAACTAAACCTAATGTAACTATCAAAAAATTAAAAGAAGTTGCAGAATCAAAAAACATTGATTTAGATATTAATAGTCCAGCATTTCAATATGCTTCGCAAATGTATACTGGCACAAATAAATTCCAAGCTATGAGTAAAGGACAAAAAGAATTACTCTTAGCAAGACTACAATCATTACCTAGATTCAATCAAAAATTAAAATTTCCTGATTTCAGACCAAGAGATTATTCTGCTGAAGATGTATCTGAATTTGTTAGCAATATAAAAACTAACAATATGACATTTAATAAAAAATCTTTAAAACAAATTAATAAAGACGAACAATTTTTAGATGATTTAATATATAGCGGTAGAGCAGAAAGAATAGGTACAAGTCAAAACTATAAGATAAGAGATAACTTTGAACAAGATATAGCTGCAAGAACAGAAGGCTTTGATGAAAATATTGCAGAGTTTAATAATAGATTAAACACAGATAGCGTATTGCCTCCAGAAGAAGTTGCAAAATTAACAGAAGAAGAAACAATTACACAAAGTAAACCTCTGTCTCCTGAAGAACAAAACAAACAAACAATAAATTTTGCTGAAGCAGTACAAGAAGGTAAGTTAAATAAGTTTGCTAAAGAATTAAAGAATAGATTAAACAAATTAGGTCTTAAAGAAACAGGAGTCGTTGTAAGCAACGATATTTTATCTTCTGAAACTTTAGTAGAACAACAAGACGGAAGCATCGCATACGACCCTACAAGAGCTCCTGCAGAGGGAGAATATGATAGGAATACTGATATTATATTTTTATCACTAAATAATATAAATCCTGATGGTAAAGCTACTGATGCAGAAATACAACAAAGATTAAACGCTGTTCTTGACCATGAGTTAATTCATGCTTTGCGTGAAAAAGATTTAATTAATGAAAAAGAATACGATTATCTTAGAAAACAAGTTAAGAAGATAAGAGTACCTAAAGCATTTGATGCAGAATCTTTTGCAAAAAAAGAAACTTTTTATCAAAGAGCAGAAAGAATAAATAAAGTAACATTTGAAGAAAGAGCAGGCAGAGGAATTATAGATAGCACACCTGCTAAAAATGAATTATATGCAGAAGAAGCCATAGCTGAAATGTATAGAGCTAGAGGATTTAGAAGTCCTTTACCTCCAAGAGCAGAAGGTATATATAACAAAATTGTAGAGTTCTTTAAAGAACTTGGTAACTCTGCATTAATATCTGGATATTCTAATACTAATGAAATATTTACTGAAATAGAAGCAGGTAGGATTGGTGCTAGAGAAAGAGGTAAAATAAGAACAACTAAACTGTTAGATAGAGGTCCTTCTCCTTTTGTAATAGACCAAGATTTAGAAGATACGCCTACATTTGCTAGAGGACCTAGAGATGAATCATCTGGTCATGTAGCTGATTATGTGCCTGCACAATATGGTCCACCTGCACACGCATTAAACTTAATACAAGCTAGTGATGCTGCACCTGAAGGTTTTAATGTAGTTTCACGTCCATTTACATATCCTTATCGTGGTCAAGATATACAAAGTGCTAGACAAGAATTTATGCAATATAGCACAGCTAGAACACCACAAGAACAACAAGAAGAACGTGAGTTTATAAATAAACTTATGGAAATTAAAGGCAACCCAAATGCTATTATTACTATGTATCAGGCAGCACCTTCAAGAGATTTGCGAGAAGGAGATATTATTACTCCATTTTTAAGTGATGCACAATATTATGTAGATGAATCTAAAGTTACCCCTGAAGAAGTAAGAGCTGCAGATAGAGCTAGAAGAAGGCAAGAACAGATAGACAAAACAGGTGCAGTAGACTTAAATCAAGAAAGACTATTTAATCAGATGGATGGCATTATGGATGTGCTTGGCACACCACAAACAACTCCATCAACTATACATACTTATGAGTTAAGAGCAGCAGATGTTCGCTGGGATGGTAATGGTGGTTGGGCACGATGGGGTTATTTCCCAAGAATAAAAGCTGTAGAAGATGTGCCTACCTTTAGTAGAGAAGCAGACCAAGCTTACTTTGATAGAGAAAGAAAGAATAGAAGAATATCAAGTTTAGAATCTAGTATTTATTATAAAGAAGCACAGCTTAATCAAGAAAGAGGTAGGATGACTGATGCTACTGCTAGAAGATTAGAAAGAGAAATACAGCAACAAAAAAATGAAATAGCTGAATTAAGAGCTGGAGACATACCTACATTTAGTAGAGCAACTTCTACACCTATAGCTACTGATATTGAAAATAAACCTTCTGTTGGTCGTTTAAAAAATAAATTTTCTATAGGTGAAGATGGTCGTATATATGAAGGTAAAGTAGAACGAAAAATTCAATATGATAAAAATAATAATATTTTGGAAGATGTAGATGGTAATCTTATATTAAAAAATGAATTAGTAAAAAATGATATTTCACCAGATATTGGAGTGCGTGCAGGAGATTTTGGTGAAACAACTAGTATAAAAGGAGGTTATTTTATTAATTCAAATGGAATTGAAGATAAAAATTATCCTAGCATTATTGGAACATTAAGAGATGGATGGGTTTTTCAAATAGTTAGTGAAGAAGCTGTTGGTGGATATAAAAATAAATTTGCATTTTTCTTAAATAAACCTGATGAAACTGGTTGGGATGTTGATTATACCCCAGCAGAAGTTTATGAATATTATAAAAAAGAAGTGCCTTATACATATCAAAATATGGGTAATTTTAAATCTGCTGATAATTATAAAGATGCTTTAATAAATATAAGTTATATCTCAAAACTTATTCAAGATTCTACAATTTTTTCAGATTTACCTACATTTAGTAGAGCATCTACAGCAACAGAACCTGCTTATATGGATTTAACTCGTGCTGATATAAGTGAATTTACAAGTTTTGATGAATATAGAAATATTCAAGGTGAAAAAATACCTAATGCTTTTGTTATGCGTATGCCTATTGATGTTTATTTAAAATTAACTACGCCTAATCAAGATTCAATAAATAAAATTAAAAATGAAGTAATTGAAGGTTATCCAAAAGTTGGATATCAGTTTGGTAAATTTGACCCTTCTCAAGTAGATGACCAAAGATATCCTATATATTTAGATATAAATTCTATTGGCAAAGTAATATCACATGAAGGTAGACATAGAGCTGCATTACTTCAATTAGAAAATGCACAAACTATTCCTGTTGTTATACGATTAAAAGAAGAACCTATATTTGATGATAAACCAATGAGTTCTATTAAAAGTATTAATGATTTAGGAATTTTTACTTTAGGTAATCAATATAAAGGTTCAAAATTAGAAGAAGATTATATTAAAAAGAATTTACTAGTTAATACTAATTATAGTTTTAATTTAACTGGTCAAGACATAGCAATGGTTCGTAGATTTGTTAAAGAAGATATAAATAATGCAGTACGAATAGCTAATGCACCTGATATACAAGCAGATATACCTACATTTAGTAGAACTAATTTAACACCGCAAGATAACGAAGTTCCATTTGATTGGGCAAGTAATAATCGTTTTGCAGTTGGTGCAATAATAGACCAATTAGAAATGAGTAGAGAACCAGGTGGTAACAGAGATAATCCTGCACCACTTAAAATGGCTATAGTTGAAGCATTTAAAGGTAGAAATAACAGACCTTTATTAAGAGCTAGTAAAAAATTCTTAGAAAAATTTACAAACAAAAAAGGTAATTTAGTTTTATTTAGAGCCCTAAATATTCCTGAAGGTGAAAAAATTAAAAACTATGGACAGCTTCCAGAAGATTTATTTGCAAGCACAACATTAGATAGTAGACAAGCACTAAAGATAGGTCGTAATTTATTTAATAGAAGAAGGCAAGCAGGTGAAACATGGTATCCTGAAATACTTAGATATGAAGTTCCTATGAGTAAAGTAAAAGGTTATGTGCCTATGTTACTAAAAGTTATGGAATCAGATTATATTAATATGCTTGAAGATTCATATGCTGGTTCTGGAATTATGTCTCAAGATGAAATTAATTTATTACAAGAACAATATGATGAAATTTATTATCAAATTGAAGATTTAAAAAATGAGCTTGAAGCAACTGAATCTGATATAAGTCGTAAAAAACTAGAAGAAGAAATAGATAGATTAGAAACTGAACTTAATAATTTATATGTAGGTTATGGTGAACCTAGAAGTGAAAAAAGTAGAGAAGAATATTTTGAAGATGATATGTATCAATATGAACAATACATGGGAGAAGCAGAAGTTCTTGCTGACCTTCGTGGCATCAAACCAACATATCAATATTCTCCAGAAATAAAAAATAGACAAGCTAGTTTAATTAATGATGTGCCTTTATTCAGTAGAGGTAGAAGAGATGCTACTAGTAATAATACACAAGAAAATATACAGTTAAGAGAAGCAGTAAAAGAAGCAGAAAAGTTAGCTGAAAATACTGCTAGAGGTGGTATACCTACTTATAATACAAATGCTTCAGATACAGCTTTGAAAGCTGCATTAGATTTTAATAAAGATTTATCTTCAAAAGACCTTGGAGATATACCTACATTTTCTAGACCTGGATTTGATGGCGTAGATGCAAGTATTGTAGAAGGTATTAATAGAACTGGTAGTAAAACTAGCCCTAAAAATAGTATGGGTTATAGATTTATAGATGAAGTAAAAGATAATATTTCACCTAGACTAAAATATTTTTTTAATAACTTTAGAACTCAGTTTGTAGACAAATTAGATAAGATTGACCAGTTAATAATTAAAGCATCTGAAGAAAATGAACAAGTTAGAAGAGCTAATAATACTGCTGATACAGCAACTATAGCAGCATTAAGAATGGCTGATAGAGCCAGAGGTTTATTTCAAGGTATGCTTACTAAAGGATACATTGATTCTGTAATTGAAGGTGTGCCTGCATTATCAAATACAAAAGCTTTAAAAATATCTACAAGATACAATCAATTTTTAGAAGGCAATGTAAATACAGGTGGATTGATGCAAATTCTAGCACCTTTATATGATAGCCAAGTAGATAAAGAAAGTATCTTTAAATACTATGCTATGGCAAAAAGAACTCAAGGTTTTGATAAAAGAGGTAGAGTTGTTAAAAGTCCTATCAAAGAAAAAGATATACAAAACATAAAAAAAATAGAACAACAATATCCAGAAGTAGTAGAAACATATAACAACTATCAATTATGGAATAATAAATTAATTGAATTTGCTACTAAAAAAGGCATATTAAGTAATACAAGAAGCACTAATGAACTTGCAGAAGATATATCAAAAATTACAAAAGAAGATGTAAAAGAATTAGAAAAACTTTCTTATGACGATTTAATGAATCGTGTATTAGAAATAAATAAAAAATTACCGCTTCAACAAAAAATAGAAACAAGAGGTACTGCACAGATATGGCAAGAAAATTCTGATTATTATCCTTTCTATAAAAAGATGTCAGATGAAAGTACAGCAGGTCCTAGAATAGCAAGCGGTGCTTTACCAAATAATCCTTTAGATATTAAATTAACAGGTTCAGAAGAAGCTGTAGATGTAGATGTTATAGAAGCTATATCAAGAAACTCATTATCTATTCTTACAGCAGCACTTAAAAATGATGGTGTTTCTAAATTAATAAGAGACTTACAATCATTAGATATGGCTAAACCAATTACACCTGAACAAGCAGGTAAAGCAGATAGTATATTTGTTTTTGAAAATGGCATTAAAAAACATTATCAAGTAGAAAGCATTGAAACATTTGAAGCACTTACTGCAATAGGTGGAACACCTACAGGTTTTTGGACTACATTAGTTGGAGCACCTGCTGGATTGCTAAGAGATACAGTTACAAGAGACCCAGGATTTGTAGCTATTAATATTCTTAGAGATACTATGTCTACAATGGTTACATCTGGAGCTAACTATACTCCTGTTATAGATTCAGTAAAAAATATGTTTGCAGATATGCACGAATTAGAAAGATTTGGTGTATTAGGAGGATATGATTTTGCTAATGATGAAGGCTCTGTAAAAAGATATTTAAAAAGAACAATGCGTCAACAGGGTATGACAGAACAAAATGGTATGTCAGCCTCTGGAGCTTTCTTTAAAGTATGGGATATGTTAGGAGCACTTACCACTAAATCTGATGGTGCAACTAGATTAGCTGTATATAATGCTGTATATGATAAATTAATATCAGAAGGTGCTACTCAAGCACAGGCTCAATCAGAAGCAGCATATCAAGCTTTAGAAGTAATTAACTTTGGTAGAAGAGGTCTTAATCCTGGATTTAGATTTATAACTGCAGCAATACCATTTTTAAATGCTAGAGTACAAGGTCTTGATGTTTTATGGAGAAGTAGTACAGGTAGATATTCAGCAGTTGAAAAGCTTGGCGATAATCAAACATTAAAAGACGTTCAAAGAAAAATACAAACTAATATGCTTACTAATGCCTCTATATTAATGGGTATTACATTAGCTTATTATTTAATGTATCACGATGATGAAGAATATAAAAATCTTAAAAGAGAAGTAAGAGATGATAATTGGGTACTTCCTATATTTAAAGATTATGCAGTTAAAATTCCAATTCCATTTGAGGTAGGATTATTATTTAAAGTTATTCCTGAAAGAGTTTTTGATATGACTTTAGGAGATGATAGATTTACTAAAAAATCTGCAAATGAAGCTAAAGAAAGTATTATTAGGGGAGCTCAAACATCACTTAATATACCATTTTTCCAACCAGGTGGTGGCTTTCAAATATTAAAACCAATATCAGAAGCAATTAATAATAAAAATACATTTACAGGTACAGAAATAGTACCCTACTATCAACAAAAAAAAGAACCTGGACTACAATCTAGACCGACTACCAACTATCTAATTAAAAGTATAGGAGAATTTTTAAATATATCTCCATCTAAAGTAGAGCACGTTGTGAGAGGTTATACAGGTTCACTTGGAGCTCATGTATTAAATGTTGTAGATATGACCGCTAGAAGAGTCACAGGAGAGCCTATACTACCTTCTAATGTATCTTTAAATAAGATTCCTTTCTTTAACAGACTATTAACAGATATAGACAAGTCAGGTGGTTATCAGCAACAGTTCTATGAATTAAGGAATGAAGTTGATAGAGCAGTACAGACTATGAACGCCCTTGAAAAAGCAGGTAGATATGATGAATTGTTAGCTTATAGAAGTAATATAAGAGGACTGCTTGATATTAAGAATGAAGCTAGAAGAATCGACAGATATCTAACAAAATGGAGATTGCGAAGAGATGCAATTATGAACAATCCAAATATGTCGGTTTCAGCTAAATCAGATGCGATAAGAGAGCTTGAATTAGAAAGAGATAAACGACTAGCCTTTGTTCCTGAAATGAGAAAGAGAGCGGACATTCCCTTTATCAACATGAATATCTTTTAACATCGCCATATCTTTTTCTTCTTTTAATGGTTTCAATGTAAAGAAGTCTTTATATTGAGGATGTCTGGCATGAAATAAACGAGCATAGAAGCAGATGTAATCATTACTGATTTTGAAATCCTCTCCACTTGTTTCTATCTCGTTGTGCCAGCGTATACGATTTATGATTGCCCAATGTGAATACTTCTTTCTACCACTATTGATAGCTTGTAATGTGTATTCTTCAAACTTATCCCAAACTTGTGGATTCTTTTTATGCCACTCCCACCACTTTCGCTTTCTCTTTTCTAGTTTCTCTTTCAATATGTCTTTAAGCATTTGCACCTCCCGATGAACAATAGACTAGTTAATATTTATTCTCGCTGCTGCACGGCTGCGATTTCCAAAACACATCTAGGATTGACCTTATCAATCCCACCAAATTTATAAATGACTTCTTTTATTTGCTCAAAGCTATCATCTTCTAATACTTCTGCTTTTACCAAAGCATCACAAGTAAACTTATCAATAATAGAACAAGGATTACTAACATCTAATCTCCTTTTACTCTTAGCGTAATATGTATAGGTTAAACGAACAGGAGTTTCATACTTAGGATAACTAATCCTAGAAACTAAATCTTCTGCGTATATCTTCTTGGCACTTGCTAGTGTTCTGTAATGGGCATTACGATAGTTGTTCAGATTCAGAATGAACTTCTTGTTTTTGGTGTAGTAAACTTCTAATGGTAAATCAATCTTCACAAAGCCTCCAAAGATAATAGACTGGTAAATATTTCATTTTCCCGACTGCTGTGTTTTGTGTTCCATAAATTCTTCTAGTCCTTTTGGATTTGGCGGACTTATCAATTCAAACCAAAACTTATCGCTCTTGATAACATCAATAACATCCTGTCTTGTAGGCATTTCATCAAACTCTAATTCAATCTTGACTTTGTGCACCTAGCAACTCCTCTACTAATTCTAATAACTCTTCTTCTGTTCCATATGCTTTTTCAAATCTTCTCTTCCAAGGATGCCTACTGATAGGCTCTTCTCCTCTACCACCTCTATGATGTTCATAACATAAAGGCAAGACCTTGAAGTGTGATTCTTCTTTTGTCTTGCCCTCTGTGTGGTGGATTTCAGCAGGAACGAATCTAAAGCCTTGTTTATAACAGACAACGCAACCTAGTTGACTTACCTTGTCCATATGCCTAGATTCACTTGCTGTTGGGTTTCTTCCTTTTATCGCCATTCTTTTTTTTCTTTCCGAATATAGCTTCAAAGTTTTTATCAAACTTATCTTTGTCGTAGGGTTTATAAATAGACCCTTTTCCCCCATGCCACTTAGTCATTTTTAATAACTTCGTAGTGTTGTTGCACAAGCTGTTTAAAAATCTCCCCTACTGTCACTCTTCTGTTAGCTTCT
>JAAOEI010000756.1_pt1 | contig 12107 bp, 14 predicted proteins | sample 7059261 | NCBI WGS metagenome assembly JAAOEI01 (sample SAMN14008812, study PRJNA610033) | viral metagenome | isolation source: viral particles filtered from seawater | place: China: Hangzhou Bay, Yangshan Deep Water Harbour | collected 2017-10-31
GGGTTACCCTTAGTTGCACTGAGATCTCTTAAACCTGTGTAGATTAGCTGATAAGTTATCGTATAATATGACCAGTAAGCAATCGAAGAGACGAGCTAGCAATAAGCGGTATTACCAGAAGAATAGGACTAGGCTTAAATCCCATGCGGTACGTAAGGCACGAGAGGCCAAGTCAGCTATAGTAGTATACAAGGGTGACAAGTGCTGTGATTGTGGATATACCTTCCATGACTCAGTATATGACATGCACCACAGGGATCCCAAGAATAAGTCATTCAATATATCAGGGTCAAACATCAGTAGCATGGAATGGTCCGACGTGTTACTCGAAGCAGACAAATGTGACCTCCTATGCTCTAATTGCCATAGAATGAGGCATGCTACTGGTAACCTCGCTGGGGTACACTAAGGAACAATATATGGCACGAGGCACCAAGATGACCAAGAAGCTCACCGGGTATATATGTGAGCAGCTAGAAAAAGGACGTACCCTTACAGACATCTGTAGGGAAGACGGGATGCCCCAGTATCGCACAGTACTCAAATGGGTACGAGAAGACGAGGAGTTCTGTGAGCAATACAGGATATCACGGGAGTCCCAGATGAGCTATTGGGTGGATGAGATGAATGATATTGCTGATATGCCTCCTCCCATTGCCCCCGATGAAGCCAAGAATGCCAAGGGAGAAACGGTGATCCTAAGTGACAGCGATAAGAAACTATGGGTCAATGCGGAGAACCAACGCCGTAGGCTGAAGGTCGATGCCATTAAGTTCTTATCTGCCAAGATTGCTGGCACCTTTAACTACCATCAGAACACTGGGGTTACGGTACAAGGGGATACAATCAATATCATCAACTACGCTAGTGCACCTCCACCTGATACTGATTCCATTGATATTGAGGCTAATGTAAAAGAAGTAAACTTTATAGACACTACGGAACATGAACAGAAATAGAACAGCACTGGGCATTAAGCAGAAACAGGAACGCCTTGGTAAGACACAGGGCTGGGCTGAGTTAATGTCTAAACTAAAAGAGATTGAAGCGAAGATTGATGAGATATTACGTAATCAACGAGGAGCCCCACAATGAATTTGAATGTAAAGAAACTCTATGAAGCCTTGGATATTCTCCCCGGCTATAAAACCTATAGTACCTTCCTGTTTATGGTGGGTATGTTTATCTGTCAGGCAATGGGCTACCACATGTTCTCTGAAGCAGAGTGGGGTATGGCTGCTGGTGCCACTGGCCTTTTTGCTAAGATGGGACAAGACAGGAAACCTAAGTAATGGACCCCATAAGTATTGTATTCGCAGTATTCGGAGCTATAAACGCAATATCTAAGTTAATCGAGGTTATTAAACGATGAGGACTAAATTGCACTATCTTGTAACTGTTTTATTCTTGGGATTAGCCATATCCTTTATTGTAGCCTGTGCCCAACTCAAAGAGTACACCGGTCTGGACGGCATCAAACACAAGACCGCTGATGGTAAAGAAGTTGGCTGTGGGCCTATTGACCCTGTCACCAAGATCCAAGAGTGTTCTGCTGATGATGGTCAGGGCAACGTAACTACTTGGACCGTGAACCACAATAAAGGTCCTGATGAAGCTACCAAGTAAAGTACGTATAGGCGGGATGACTTACAAGGTTATCCCAATGCCCCGTGAGATGCACGAGGGTCGTGGTGATGATTCCATTGTGGGTCTGTGTGATAAGATCAATTGCACTATCCATATCTGGATGCACCAGCCTGTAGCTAAAGTATGGTCTACCCTTTGGCACGAAATGTGTCATGCAAAGTCCGAGGAGTCTGCGGTAGACTTAAAGGGTTGTGACGAAGAGGACCTAGTTAGACACCTAGAAGTCATAGACTGGCAAATCTTCCGAGACAACCCCAAGATAATGATCGATATGATTAAGGTGGCAAGTGGGTAAAATCATAACAGTCCCAAAGGACTTTGTTCCACGAGACTACCAACTAGCGTTGTTTCAAGCCATGGATGGCATTCAGGGGCAGCCAGAAACCAAAAAGAAGAGGGCTTTCCTAAGATGGCACCGAAGAGCTGGCAAAGACTTAACCTGTTTCTGTTATCTTGCCAAAGAAGCGAATGTACGCCGTGGGGCATATTACTACTTCTTACCTAATTACCAACAGGGTAGGAAGATCATTTGGGAAGGTGCGGATAAGGAAGGTACACGATTCCTAGCACGTATGCCAAAGGAACTCATCAAACGAGTTCAGAACCAAGAAATGATACTGGAGTTACACAATGGCTCGATCATTCGTGTTATTGGAACGGACAATATTGATAGTATTGTGGGCACTAATCCTGTTGGGTGCGTCTTTTCTGAATTCGCATTACAAGACCCCCAAGCATGGAACTTCATACGACCGATTCTCGCAGAAAACGATGGATGGGCGATCTTTAACTCAACGCCTCGAGGCCGTAACCACTTCTACGAACTAGAGCAGAAGATACGTGGACATAAAGACTGGTACTTCTCAGAAATCCAAACGCTTTGGCCCGAACGCCCCAACTATACAGGAGCAGTATCTATGGGAGCTATCCAAGCCGAGCGAGAAGCCGGGATGGATGAGGATACCATTGACCAAGAATTTGGAGTCTCTTATTCGGCAGGTGTAAAAGGAGCATTCTACGCAGAACAAATTGAACGGGCGAGATCAGGTGAGCGTTTAGGGTCTTTTCCATATAATGACCAGATCCTAGTTGATACCTTCTGGGACTTAGGAATGGGGGATGATACCTGTGTATGGTTCAGACAAATCAATGGATCTAAACGAGTATGGATCGACTTCTTGCAGGACAGAGGAAAAGACATCGGGTATTACATTGGAGCACTTGCGGATAAGGGATATAGATACGGGACTCATTTTCTCCCTCATGACGGCGGGAATAGGACAATCCAGACAGGTTTCAGAACCGATGATCTCTTTCGTGGACTCTGCCGGGAATACCGTATTAGTACCGATGTTGTCGTCTGTCCACGATTCAAGGTGCAGGATGGAATTAATGCCGTAAGAGCGAACTTCAGTCAGTATTACTTTAACACAGATAGACCTGAAGTGCGTGATGGAATAAAGATGCTTGAGTTGTACCACAGACGGTGGGACCCCAAGCGTCAAGTATTTATGAAGGAACCCGTACACGACTGGACTTCTCATTGTGCAGACGCATTACGCACAGAGGCATCCAGTGAGAGGTACGATACTGTTAATGACTGGGTAGTTGACGAATTACCCAAAGTTGATAGCGAATATGATATGTTCGCACCACTATAGGGAGATACAGAATGGCGTTTCAAGAGGTAGCAAACAAGATGCTCAGTTTTATGCGCAGCCCATCTAGGGCCGTGTCTACACCAGCTGGCACATCGAAAAAGGGTGGGCGTAAACTAACGGGCGAGGAAAAACACTTATTGCAATTTGTTGGTTCCGCTAAACCCGGTTCCAGTAAGAAAGCTCGTGGGCCACATATAGTATCTGGTCAAGTATTAAGTCAAAAAGGACGATTCGCAGACATCCCATCATCTGGGGGCTTTACCCGGTTGGGCACTAATATGTTCGGTGAATCTGTTGTCCGAAGTAACATCACAGGTAAAGTTGGACTTGAGAGTGGCTTCGCTTCTATCGATGCGTCTAGTCGTGCACTCGGAGCAGCTAAGGGTGGTAAGGAGTTATCCGCTGAGGATAACACAAGGCGAGGTCCAGCCGAGAAATCGGGGCAACGGGCACCAAGGCCGGGGGCTGGCACTGACGCTGCGCCTGAAGCTACGAAGAAGAAGAAGAAATCACTGTTGGGCACCGAGGACACTCTGGGCACTCAACCTATCTTGGGGTAAACTATGGCAGTTGTCAGCAACGATAACGAAGCAGTATCACTTATTACTGATGTTAATAGGCTGTTTAATGAAACAGAGCGTAAGAACTTTGAGACGCACTGGGATGAACTTGCCAACTACTTGCTCCCTATGCACAGTGGTCAGTTCAATGTAGACGTACAGACTCCCGGTGAGCGCAAGACCAATAGCCTGTTTGACATCACTGGTGTACAAGCAAATAGTGACTTGGCTGCAACATTCCATTCCACTCTGACCAACCCTGCTACTCGATGGTCGAACATCGAACACAGTGACCCAGAGGTTCAGGATGATGATGATGCTCGTCAGTGGCTCGAAGACAGCCGTGACAAGATGCACAAGGCATTCTCTGAGTCTAACTTCGACACCGAGGTTGCATCCAACTATCAGATGTTCACTGCATTTGGCACTATGAGCTTGCAGCAAGATGTATTGCCTCTTAAAGCAGATGGCACATTCGGTGGTTTCTGGTTCAAGGCGTGGCACTTGTCCAAGGTGGCATTCGAGGAAGATCAGTTCGGCAATGTCAACAAGATAGTACGTAAGTTTAAGTTCAACAAATCACAAGCAATTGAACGCTGGGGCAAGAAGACTCCTAAGATTATCGCTGAGTCTGATGACAAGAAAGAGTTTGAAGTATACCACATCATCCGACCCCGCAAAGGCGTTCCGATGAACCCGGATTCTATATTGGTCCCTGTGAACCAGATGCCCTATGAGTCTCTGTATGTGCTTAAAGATACCGCTGAGATCGTAGAGCGTGGCGGGTATATGGAGTTCCCCAATCATGTAACTCGATGGGCCAAAGTGCCGGGTGAGAAGTACGGACGTGGACCGGGGCACTTAGCTATCCCCGATGTACGCACCTTGAATCGTATGGTTGAACTGGGACTGTCTGCCATTGCTCGTGCTGTTGCACCTCCAATCTTTACGGAACGGCGTAACATCTTCGGCTCCCTTAACCTCAAGCCTAATGGTGTAACTCAGGTCGCACGCCTTGATGGCCTGCGTGAATTTGTGACACAAGCACGGTCTGACCTGTATCAGTTCACCAAAGAGGACTACAAGAATAGCATTAGGCAAGCATTCTTTCTTGATAAATTGCTGTTACCGCCTCGTGAAGAAGTAGGTGAGATGACAGCGTTTGAAATCGCACGCAGGATCGAACAGACGCAACGAGTACTTGGACCTACGTTTGGTCGCTTGAACCAAGAGTTCTTGCAGCCATTAGTACTACGTAGTTTCAAACTGATGCTCCGTGGTGGTGCATTTAGAGAACCCCCGCAGATCATCAAAGACCGTGGACTTAACATCGATGTCCGTTTTGTCAACGCCTTGGCTCGTAGTCAGCAAATCGAAGAAGTTAGTGCAATCAACCAGTGGGCACAAATGCTCGGTGGGCTTGCACAGCTTGAACAGTTCCAGACAGATGCTACTGACCTTCTGGATGTCGATGCTGCTGGTGAGACTTCTGGACGTATCTTGGGTGTACCTGAGAACGTTATCAAGGATCGTAAGATACGTGATGCAGATCGTGAGGAGCGCAAGGCCCAACAAGAGGCTGCACTACAATCCCAGCTTGATCTACAGGCTGCCGATGCAGACTCCAAACGAGGAAATGTATGATTGACGCAGAAAAGGAACTACAGTCCTACAGACGAGCATGCCGAAAGGTATTCAAGTCACCATCAGGACTCAAGGTACTCAAGGTATGGAAAGAACAATACTATGATGAGACAGCGTTAGTTCCGAATGATCCAGTTTCTACCGCATATCACATGGGGCGCAAGGAGTTTATCCAAGCTGTAATGAACCACATTAAAGACATTGAAGTCCTTGATGATGTGCAAATAGTAACTGAATAGGAGTTTTTATGAGTGAAGGAATTTTGGATGCACCGGCAGCCCCGGCAGCTCCCGCAGCACCAGCGGCACCATCACCGATTGCGCCAGAGCCAGTAGGCCCAGCGGTTGAGAATGCCCTAGCAGACCAAGCAGCAGCACAACAGAGCACTGAGTTTCTTAGCACGTTACCAGAGGATATGCGGGACAACCCGTCTCTCAGGAATGTTAAGAGTGTTGAAGACTTGGCTACTCAATTTGTCAACCAAGGTTCACTGTTGGGGTCCTCAATTCGTATCCCTACAGAAGATACCGCTGCTGACCAGAAAGCTGCATTCTATGAGAAGCTGACACAAGTTCCCGGTGTTGTACGAATGCCCGGACCTGATGCTAGTGAAGAAGAGACTCGCCAGTTCATGGGTAAGCTGGGTGTACCGGCTACTGCTGGTGAGTACCAGATAGCTGAGGGCTTTGATAGCATTGACCCAGAAGTAGTAGAGAATTACAGGCAGAATGCTCATGCACTTGGATTGACTAACCATCAGTTCAACAGTCTCTTGCAGGATCAAATACAAGCTGATAAGCAAGCAGAAGTGGACTACGCCAATTACATGGAGCAATCCCGCACGGAACTGAAGAGTCTGTGGGGTGGTGACTTCGATGCTCGTGTGGCAGGTGCTACACAGGCGTTGCGTATCTACTCAGATGAGATGCCTGAAGCTGCTAAAGAACTCGAAGCTGTAAAGAACAACCCTCTGTTTATTCGGATACTGTCTGACATGGGACAGCAACTAATTGAACAGGGGCATGCTGGTATGCAACGTGCTACCAATTACGGGATGACCCCGGAGGATGCACGTATGAAGATCAGCGAGATTATGAATAACCCAGATCATGGGTATTTCAAGGGCGATCAAACTCAGATTGATTACATGTATAAACTGAGAGAGATTGTCACTGGTCAATCTGCATAGTAAGCGGTAGTGCGACCGTCCAATAAAACTGGGTAGCCTATGGGTCCAGTGTGAGGAGAAACTCAACGTAGGGTCCGGTGGTGTTAAACCGGGGAGTCCTATCGGAGAGGTGGGCTTGCTATATATATCTTGAACTTTCTACAAAAAGGAGTATAAATGTCTACTCAATATCCCGTAGCATTTGTACAACAGTTTGCAGACAACCTGATCCATCTTGCTCAGCAGGAAGGTTCTCGTTTGATGCAGGCTATTAAGGTGGAAAGAGTCAAAGGCAAATACCATCACTTTGATCGTCTTGGATCAACTGTTGCTCAGCGGAAGGTATCACGTCATGGTGACACTCCTCTGATTGACACCCCGCATTCAAGACGGCGTGTTTCGATGGAAGATTGGGAATGGGCAGACCTTATTGATAATCCCGATAAGGTTCGTGCATTGATCGATCCTAAGTCTGACTACGCTAAAGCTGGTGCATGGGCTATCGGTCGAGCTATCGACGATGCCATCATCGCTGCTGCTGTTGGTAGTGCTACCTCCGTTGACTCTGCTGATGCAACCTCTAGTGTTGTTTTCGATACTAACATGGTTGTTGACGAAGACTTCGGTACGGCTAACTCTAACCTTACCGCAGCAAAAGTAATGGAAGCACGTAGACTGCTTCGGAAGAATGACATTGACATGAATGAAGAGATGTATCTCGTTCTGAATGCCAGTGCTATTTCTAACCTGATGCAGGATAACGATGTTAAAAACTTTGACATTAACCTCGACAAGCCTATGGCTCGAGGGGAACTTCCACGATGGGGCGGTTTCAACATCATCCACACCGAGCGTTTGACTGGTGTTGCTGATGGTACTGATACCGATCCTGTTGACATCTTGTGTTTTGCTAAGTCTGCTATCGGACTGGGCATTGGACAAGACATCCAAGTACGTATGTCTGAGCGGGGCGACAAGTCCTATTCAACTCAGGTATATGCATCTGCAACCTTTGGCGCTGTGCGTATCGAAGAAGAGAAAATTGCTATCATCGAATGCGTACAAGCTGCATAAACCACCTATAAGGAGAGACTAACATGGCTGTTTCAAGTACAAAGTCAGTTAATGTCGCCCTTATGGATGCTTCTCCGAAGCTTTCTTTGGAACCAGCATCTGCGGGTGGCAAATTGCGGGTATGGATGGATACTATTGCATTGGTTACCGCTGACACGTCTGATGACGGTGACATCTGGTATTTTGCAGAGCTTCCTTCCAACGCTAAAATCGTTAGCATTAAAGTATTCAACGATGACATTGACTCAAATGGTACGCCTACTCTGGCTGCCAACTTGGGTGTGTATAACGGTCCTACGAAGTTCACCAGTGCTGCTGGTACTACGTATGCTGCTAATGCACTCATCGATGAAGATTCTTATGCTACGGCTATCACCACGTTCCAGTCTGCCAATACCACTGGTGTTGAGCTGGCTTACGAGGCACGTAACATTAACCTCATCAACAACTTCATTTGGGAAGATTGTGGCTTGACCGCAGATCCCGGTGTACCGTTGCGGTTGGCGTTCACTGTTACCACTGCTGCTGCTACTCATGCAGATGGTGATGTATCTTTGGTTGTTACCTACTCGCAAGAGTAATCAATTGGTAAGGGGGTCCTCGTGGCCCCCAAGCCTTTCATTATATGGAACCATTAGAAGACTTCGAGAAACGAATAGCTCACTTGATGCGTAAGCAAGAACAACCAGCGATCTCAGCATTTCCTAAGAAATTTCATCAAATTGTAGATCATGGTGAAACTATCTGCTTACAATTAAACGATATAGAATGCAAATTGTCCAAGGTCACTGGTGATGGGCAGTTCATAAAGCACGATGACAACGCTAAAGAAGTAATAACACGCAAGGGCACACATTTTGCCAGAATCGCACTGCGTATCCCAAAGGATATGTTACAGCAAATAAAGGAAGCACTAGATGGCATCTAAAGTACAGATTGCAAACTTTGCGTTAGCTGGGGAACTGGGTAAAGACCAGATCACTGCGCTGACTGATAACACTAAGGCAGCCAAACTTGTCAACTTGATGTTCGATGACGTGGCTCAGGAAGTAATGGCTGAAGGTGCATGGACATCTGCTACTACCCGGCAAACACTTGCCCGAGATGCAACTGCTCCTGATTGGGGGTTCTTGTATCGCTATCCGCTCCCCAAAAACCCTAAGTTCCTCGGTATGGTAAAGATGAACGAGCTGCAACCGGGAGACATCCCTTTTGCTATCGAGAATGACTACCTACTCACCGATGAAACAACTGCTAACATCAAGTACAAGATGTGGCAAAAAGACACAGAGAAATGGGACAAGCATCTGCAACGCTGTGTGGTACTGCTGCTGGCCTCAAAGCTGGCGTATTCCCTCACGGGTAACCTGAAGCTGCAAGATGCCCTGTACCAGAAATACCAAATAGCACTGCGTAGTGGCTTGGCTGTCGATGGCACCAACTCTACGGATGATGACTTGACTATTACTGATGATCTAACCATTGTCAGACTAGGAAACTCTGCATGACCCAAAAACTACCTAGTACCCAATTCTCGTTCAACGGCGGTGAGTTGTCACCAAGGTTGTACGGGCGTACTGATATTGATAAGTACCGCAGTGGTGTTGAGACTGCTACGAATGTTATATGTCTCCCACAGGGGCCATTCGTTAAACGTAATGGTAGCAAGTTCATCCATGAGGTAAAGGACTCCACCAAGAAGACTCGTCTTATCCGTTTCCAGAAAGCTGTAGACGATAACTATATCTTGGAAATGGGGGATTTGTATATACGAATACTCCAAGGAGGAACGACTGCTGATTATGTTCAACGATCATCTGGAACCACCGACTCGACCACTGCAAGTAAGCTGGAAGATTCGACTGCTGACTTTGTTACTGATGGTGTTGCTGTTGGTGACAGGGTATTCAACAGGACTGATCTGACCAGTACCACAGTGACTGCTGTCGATGACCTTAATACCCTTAGCCTCAATGATGACATCTTTGTGTCTGGTGAGGATTACTATATAACCCCTGAGATCACTACGACATATACTGAGGCTGAGATATTCGACATCGAGTACGCCCAGTTTGGGGATGACTTATACTTTGTTCACAGTGCACATGCACCTGCTCGGTTCCACAGATACAGTGATGCTGGGTGGCTCCTTGAGGACCTAACATTTACATCAGTAGCCTCTGTTGAGGATGGTGAGAAACCAGTTACTACACTGACTCCCGGTGCCACATCGGGGGCTGCTGTTACGTTCACAGCGGGTGCTGCTTGTTTCCTAGCCAATGACGTTGGGCGACAGTTGATATACCGAAGTGCCACGACTGACCAACTGTTGGGTAAGGCTATTATTGTTGGTTACACTAGCCCCACCGTAGTAACCGCTGATATTACTACGACCTTCCCAAGTACAGCCGCAATCGCTAGTGGTGACTGGAAGATCGATCTGTCCCCGAATACAACGATTACTCCGAGTGCTGCTGGTACTAACTTGGGTGATACTTGTACTGTCACGACAGTTGCAAACACATGGAAGGACAACGCACAGCACTCATATGTAGGCAAGTACATTCACGTCAATAATGGTATCGTTAGAATTGATGCTGTAGCCACTGCCCTCTCGTGTTCCGGGGAAGTAGTTAAGGCTATGGATTCTGTAACGGCTACCGATGACTGGACGCTGCAAGAGGAATCATGGACAAGTGCTCGGGGCTACCCTCGATCTGTAGGTTTCTTTGAGGAACGCCTATGGTTCGGTGGCACCACGGAGCAACCACAAAACCTATGGGGGTCTGTTAGTAACGATTTCTCAAACTTTGGAGCAGGTGCCAATGACTCGGATGCACTCGATCTTCTCATCAGTGACTCAATTGCTTCACCAATTAGCTGGATTAGTAGTGGGCGTGACTTTATCGTTGGTGGCTCTGGTGCTGAGTTTACCATTGGCTCTAGTGGGGGCTTCATTACTCCTAGTGATCGGACTATTCGTGTTCGCAGCACTCATGGCAGCAGTGTTCAACAGCCTCAAAGAATCGATACTGAAACGCTGTTCGTGGATTCCTCTGGGAACAAAATACGTGCCGTAAGGTATGACTTCGACACTGATACATATATAGCTGATGACCTGACGTTCTTCGCTGACCACATGACGAAGGACAAACGTAACCCCGGTATCAAGGAAACCGCTGTAGCTCAGGCCCCCAATAACATCATATACGCCGTAATGAACAACGGTGACATGTTGGTAGGTCAGTTCAACCGGGCACAACAGGTAAACGGTTGGGAACGCTTCCAGACAAAAGGTGACTACGAGAGTGTAGCTACTATCACTGTCGGTGACCACGATGAAGTATGGGTAGTCGTACAACGACTCATCAATGGCACACAGGTTCGCTACATTGAACGCTTCGATGAGTTCGATTCCAACGATGGCCTCGATCCAGCAGATGGATTCACTGATTCATTTACCACATTCGGAACTGCTATTAGTGTTACCACTATCTCTGGTAGTGGCTCTCAGTTATCTTCAGGCACCAACACAACTGTTACCGCCAATAAGCTGATTGACTCTGGTGCTACATTTAGTTCCGATGGGGTTGAACCGGGAGACACAGTAACCAATGTGGACACTGGGTTGACTACGTATGTTACTGCGGTAGACAGTGAGACATCGCTTAGTATCAATGATGATAGGTTCACATCCACGGCTACCAACTACAATGTCATCGAGAGTCCCAAGGTAACAATACCCAGTGGGCACGGGCTGGTTGATGGTGACGAGATTATCTTCTATGACGCACTGTACAACGATGATGATGGTACGTTGCAGGAGATGGATGATGTTAATGGTAAGACATTCTATGTAATCAATCAAGGTGCTACCACTGTCAACCTGCGTAAGACCAATGGTGCTACTTGGAAAACATATAACTCAGGTGGCTCTATATACAAGAAGGTAACATCGATTACCGGTCTGGATCACTTGGAGGGCGAAGAGGTACTGGTTAAGCAGGACAACGGTGCAGCCCCAAACCGCACTGTGACATCTGGTGCAATTACGTTGACTACTGCATCCGGGGTGACTCAAGTAGGCTTGGCATACACGGCTACCGTTAAGACCCTTGCTCTGCCTGATAGTGGTCAGGTGGCAATCGCTGGTGTTGAGAAGAGATTCATTAACCCAGTTATACGTATATACCAATCTGTTCTGCCGACAGTCAATACGCAATTGTTACCAATACGTGACAGCTCGATGCTTATGAACGTAGCACCTGATTTGTACACTGGTGATGCTGAGTACGCTGCGACTGGTTGGGAAGATGATGGTAAGATTACAATCACAGACACTTCCCCGTTCCC
>JAAOEI010000757.1_pt1 | contig 12103 bp, 14 predicted proteins | sample 7059261 | NCBI WGS metagenome assembly JAAOEI01 (sample SAMN14008812, study PRJNA610033) | viral metagenome | isolation source: viral particles filtered from seawater | place: China: Hangzhou Bay, Yangshan Deep Water Harbour | collected 2017-10-31
GCATCAGTTTTAAATAGCGTGTAACCAGAAAAAATCCAAGGAATTGTTGCGCTTGAATTGTTTGTCCAAGTCAACGTAGTTCCTGATGCGTTATACCAAGTTGCATAGTTTACTAAGGTGTAGGTTGGGCTGCTACCTACTTCACTATCTACTGTTGCATAAATGGTTGCGCCAATAGGCATAGTTGCTTCAATGCCGATCTTGAGCGCCTGCTTGTCCCGAATCGGATCGCCCATTGGCAACAACGCCGTCTGAATCGTGCTGGACGTATTGGCAGTGCTGTTGCCGTACAGCTTGTAAAGGGCGTTGCTTTCCACCCCGTACAAAGTAATCAGGCCGCTGACTGGAACCGAAACCACATAGTTCAGCGTGTTGCCCTGGCTGGTAAAAAACCACTTTTTCTCAAAAAACACGGCCTGCACATACCGGGAGCCGCCGTAGTAGCTTTGCTTAAAGTTGAATGCGGCACATAGAATGTTGTTGACCAGAACCTGCCCAGCCGTAATCGGGGAGGTGAAGTCGATGGTCTGGAACACGCCGTCCAGCGCGTCGGAAATCTTGCTGGTGGTAGCGCCGACGAGGGCGTACACCCCGTAATCGTTGAGGAACAGCACCGACCGGAAATACGGGAAGATCGCGTCCTTGCGCTTTGTTCCCACTGAGGCGCTGACGTTGGTATTGGTGAACAGCGTCAGGCCGGCAGTCGTGACCCGGACATCCGAAAAGGTGTTGATGCTGTCATCGCCAAAGACGTACAGGAAGTTGTTGGCAGACAAAATTTGCTGGATGTTGCCGTGCAGCGTGGAATCGGTCAGGAGGATGTTTCCTGCCGAAATGCTGGTAAAGTCGTTGTATGACCCGGCTGCGGAGTAGGCCACCGTTCGCCCATACGCCACCCAAACGCGCCCAGAAAACGAGGCAATGCCCACGTTGTCGTTGCTGTTAATGACAGCCTTGGCAGTCGCGTTGCTACCGCCCCCGCCGGTGATGGATACCGTAATGTTGGCGGTGTTGGTGTAACCCGATCCTGGGTTGCTCATCAGAATCTGGGAAACCTGATTGCCCGACAGTACCGCTTGGGCCGTGGCATTCGTCCCGCCGCCGCCAGAAATGGTGACTACCGTATTGGATACGTTGGTGTAGCCCGTGCCACCGTTGGTCACAGACACCGCTACCGTGCCTTTTTTGAAGGTCACAATCCCCGCGATGGCATTTGCCCCCGTGCCGCCACCCCCAGAAATGGTCACAGTCGGGGCCACGGTATAGCCGGTTCCAGATTCAGATACCGTGATTGTAGTGACTGCGCCCCCAGAAATGGTGGCGTTTGCCAGCGCCTGAACGCCATTGGCGTTGTTTGGGGCTGAAATGGTGACTGCCGGGATGCTGGTATAGCCAGAGCCGCCTGCAATAACCGCAATCGAGCCAATCGAGCCTACAGCGATAAGGTTTGTGCCGTCCCAGGTGTAGTAGCCGTTGGACGGGTCAAGAATCAGCGCCCGTTCGTCTTTCCACTGCCCAACCTCTACGCCAGCCGCCGAGAATGTGCCAGTAACAGCTACGTTACCTTTAACAGCATCGGTGATGTTGAAAAATTCGCACCTGCCGTCATCCTCAAACGCAAGGATGTAGTCTTTGTTGTTGATGGAACAAGAAAACAGGTTGCTGACATTAGCGGCAAAGGTAACTGCCGTATTGCCAGAGTCAACCACCGTGCTACGGTTGTTGATGATCTTAATGTTGGCAAAGCCAATAGGCTGGGCGTTCTCAATCCAGGCGAATTCCGTCTGGTCGATAGCCGTCCGGTTGGCCTTGGTGTTGACCCCCTTGAACTCCTTGATGACCTGATAGGACTTTTTTTGCTCTGCGGCAGCCATATCAGTACGGAGTCGAGTAAGGGTTGGGCATCCTTCTGGTGTACGTTGTCGCTAGGACAGATTGCGCCTGTAGCTGATATTGTTGCTTGAAAATTTCAGCTTCGCCATAAGATTGTTCTTTGAACTTGGCCTTGTAACAAGCGTAGAACGCCACCGGGGTAGTCCACGGGTCAGGAATTTCGTCAACCTGGGTGCTGGTCACTAAATCGACCGGCAGGATGACGGTATCGCATTCCATCGTGTAGTTTTGATCGGGAACCGGCCCAATGTAGAGGCTGGTCGGCCCGTACATGGAGAAAGCAATGGGTTGCCCAATGTAATTCTGCCAGTAGCGCAGTTGCGCGTTGAATTGCGTCCACGACATATAGCGCATCGGGACGCGAGTATTCCCCCAATACAGATTGATGTTCAAAACATCCATTGTCTGCATGGCTTCAGGAAAATCTGCCGAGAAGGTGTAGACCTCCTGGTTAGTGACTGCTGTGACCGTCTGGATTTTCCGCAGACAGCCAGTATCCCTGACTAAACGCTGACGAGCGTTATTGATGTAGTCAGTTAGTTCGTTGTCAGAATAGAAGTTGCCGTTTGCATCATGCAACAGCCGCCGACATTCTGTGATGTAGCCGGAAAGAGTCTGTGACATCTGTATCCCATCATGCCGTCATAGCGAGGACTTTTCCCCCTCCCCGCTTTGCAGGGGGAAGGGGTACTTGTTCCACCACCGGGGATAAAGAGTGGTCTTTTTGTGGCGCACCCTCGCTGATGACAAAGTTTGCCAGCCGCTTTAATCCATCAGGAAGTTCATTGGCAGTCAAACAGAGTCCGAGGGAGGCCAGATACGGTTCCTTGTTATCGTCGCCGTATCCGAATATGTGACGCGCTGCTACCAGCGGGATTTCGACAGTTTCGTTGACAGGAAACGCAACGTCTTTCCCGCCGTAGTCAACGACAAGAGGTTTGAAGTTCTTGTTTGTCACATACACGGTTGTCATTACAGGTTCACCACATCGCCAAATACCGTAATGTCGCAAGTGCCAGCAACAGCCGTGTTGACCTTCACAAACAGAGCGCCGGCAGAGTAGGTGCTGGTTGCAGCGCCCGATGCCAGAGTCATGTCTTGGAAGGTGGTCGTGCTGGTCACGTTCGACAGCAGGACGTTTCCAGTCACCGCATTCGACACGTTTCCGTCCGAGGAGGTCAGAATCGTGACGTTTGCGGTGTTGATGGAAGCGTTAGCATTCATCACCGTGATTTGGCGAATGATGTATTGCGTACCGCCCAGAATAGCGATGGTTGCCACTGCGTTACCAGTAGCAGCCAGCGATACGCCACTAGCTTCGCCAATAGCGTACCCGCTGAACTTATCCGGGTAATTTGCACCTACATGATTCGCAATCATGGTGACTCCTTACGATGCGTAGGTGCTGTTAGCGGCCTGACCGCCGTTGATCGTCACCAGGGTAGCGGTGGTGTTCGCGTTGACCGCTTTCGCAGCCACGTTCACGCCGTCCGACACGAAGTAACCGCCGGTGTTGTTGGCGATCATCGTTCCCCAGTTAGAACCATCGTACATAACCACAGTGACGTTTGCCTGGGCATTCATCATGTACGCGCCAGCGGTAATCACGGTTCCGTTGCCGGAAGTGACTGCCGCTACCGTGGTGGTTTGCAGGTAGGCAGAGGTGGTATTGGTTACGGTATTCGCAACCAAAATTTTGTTCATTGCAAGTGCCATGGCTTTTTCTCCTTACAGTGTCAGTGAGTTATAGCCGGTCACTTGGGTCATTGACTTGGGCTTGGTGTTTACCAGTTCGGCAATCATCAAGACCGCGCCAACGTAACCAATCTGCCAGTTCGGGAGGGTGGACTCAAAGCCGGTAAACACAAACGAACCTTGGTCGTGGATGTACAACGACAGGTAGTTGGTGTTGACCAGGTAGAGCTTACCTTCCGGGCAGTACGGATCGGGATAGATCGGCACACCGGCAACCATCAGGGCGCGGAACGCAGCCTGGGGGCCGTTGGCATCGCTATCAAACCCGCTGCCGGGGGTGATGACGTATTGCTCTTGACCAACATAGTCTTGAGCCAGCAGCGTCCAAGTACCGAAGCCGCACACGCCAAAGGACGGGACTTCCGCGCCGTTCTTGACCGTGCCGCTGATGTACTGGAGTACGTTTTGACGGGTCGGGTTGACCGAGCCGGCTGCGTACTGCTTGGACTGCCACCAGGTATAGGTGGAGCGATCAATGTTGCCGTAGTTACCAGCCGACGGGTTGCTGTTAGAAATAGCACCCGGCAGACCGATAAACTGCTGCGAATTGGTCGTGTTGTTGTACAGGGCCGTAGCCATCGCGTCCATCATTACGTTGGTCGCGTCGTTCATACGGGCTTCGATCAGCGGGATGACCGCGTGATCTTGCTGCACCGCACCTTCCATTCCGAGGAACGGAACGGGGCAGATCATCAGCTTCAGGTTGAATTCAGCGTTGTACGCGCCTTGCTGAACGCTAGGCTGGGCGAACGAGCCGCTGTAGTCAGACCATTGAGCATTGACAAACTGCGCTCCCTGGACGGGAACGGTGACAGATGACACACCGCCCGAGGCTTGCTGACTGTTGGCAATCAGTGCCGCCATGAGAGGGGTCGAATTGTAAAGCTGGACAACCAGTTTCGGGATAAACGCACGCCGAGTGACGTAAGTCAGTTCGGTGTATTGGGTCGAACCCGAAGCCGGAAGAATACCGCCGCCGATAGGCATGGTTCATCTCCGAGAAAAAAATATCCCCTGTACTACTTAAATACCAATGGGTCGCGGGTTTTTCCGCAACTCATTGAGTGCTTTTGCTGCTTCGTCCCGTGCGCCTTGCACAGGATTTTTCCAATACTTGCCCAGATCAAACTTGGTCATGGGATTGGGGTTGTAGCCAGACGGCGTGGGTTGAGCAGACTGCTTCATCCACTGCCAGTATTCGGCTGCTGCCTCGTGGTTGGTTATGCCTTTTTCCAGCATAATTTTTTCCACTTCAGCAATGTCCTCATCCCGTTCCACCAGATTCTTGGTTTTCAGCCTGGAACGGCGCTTCTCCAGTTCTTCCGTGGCTTCTTTCTCTTGCCACTTAGCCCGGAGTTCCTGATTTTCTTTCCGCATCATTTCGATGGCGCTGTCGGTCTTATCCTCGATCTCCAGTTCAGGGATCGGCATATCCGGCTTTGCCTTCTTGGTCAGACGCAGAAATTCCTTGCGCGTGGCAGGATTCTCAGAAAGTTGACGAGCCAGCAGAGCCAGTTCGTCACGCGCTTCCATGCTCAAATCTTCAAGACTCATCTGTTATCCCCTTTGATAGTTAGATGACTTTGCGTCCGGTTTGGGCGCTGGGCTGCTTTTCCAAGGTCATTTTGTTCTTGGAATATTTATTCGGGCCACTCAGACCACCCATCGCTGCATAGCGCGGGGTGTTCGTAATTTGACCGTTCTGTTGGTTCTGGTCAGTCGGGCGACGCGGCGCAGACGCACCACGGGGTTTAAACAAGTCCATGATTACTCCTTACATTGCGGGGGGTTGAGGTGCGCCACCGGGAGCCATTCCCGGAATAGCGGGTGCTGCTGCCATTGCCTTGCCCTCTGGCGTTGCACCACCAGCCTGCGGCAAGTTCTGAAGCATCTGCATGATTTCGGCATTTTGCAATTCCTTGGTCTTTTCTTTCTTGCCGCCAAGGATGCCTGACAGTGAACGCAGGACTTGCAGGGCCTTCATGCCTTCAGGCGATTCGGAACCGAATGCCGGAAGTGCTTGTTCAATCAAGTCCATTGCCATTGAGAGGTTAATCATTGCCCCCTCTTTGTTTCCCATCTTGGGTTCTGGCGTGGACATCGGAGCAGCCATGGGCGGAGTTTCAGAGTCAGACTGCGATCCCATAGCCATGCCGGGTTCTGCACCCGGTGCGGAAGCAGCAGCAGGGGCTGCACGTTCTCCCTTAATCATTTCCATCAATCGGTCTGACGGTACGCTCATGGTTAATCCCTAAATTGTGCGAATAGTGGCAAGCACTTACTAACTTGTCAAGCAAAAAAAATGGGGGCTATATTTTTCCACCCGCCCCGCAGGGGTAGACCCTTTTGGGGAATTACTTGCGAGCCTTACGGCCTTTGCGAGCTTTACGCATGATTCACTCCTAACAGAGGAGGCGACCTATTTTATAGGGAAGGAAGCCACACCCTATTCCTTGCGGAATTCTTACCGACGAGCCTTGCGACCGCGCTTGGTTTTGCCGTACATGGTGATCTCCTAGTAACTACGGGTTGCGGAACGTCCATCCGACCGGGGTGTAGTCCGGCTGGCATAGTTTTTACCACCCTGCACACGGTATTGCAAGGAAGGTTCCTGCCTGCCTAGCGATTTCGTGTCTACGCGAGGCTGGTCAGCTTTGGGTTGTGTATTGCCTGGGTTCATTCTCCACCTACCGCTTTCAGGTCTGGTTTCCCACCGCCCTTTTCGGGCTTGGGTTGGGCGGCTTGTTGCGCCGCAGCCATCGCTTGCTTTTCTTCCATCTTTTTCAGACGGTCTTTCAGTTCCTGTTTCATTGGCGGCTCCAGCAAGTCGAGCAAGGATTCCTTGTCGATAGCTTGGGCTTTGAACAGGTTGAACGCCAGTTGGCGCAAGTCCTCGGTGAAAATTGGACTATTGCTGTGTGCGTCTACCTTGACCGTAAAATCGCTGGTAAATTGCTTGGCAACGAACGGTACGCCTTCGACATCTTTGTAATGCGTGGCATCGTATACCTGCATCAGCTTCAGGTACAAAGTTGCCACCTTTTCCAGCGCATCTTCAACAATGAGGGCGCGTTTCTTGGCGCGGCTAGCTCCCAAACGGGCAAGTTGGCTAGCGTGTCCGGCAGACCGGACTCCCGATTCACCTTTGCCTTGCAAGACGTTGCCAATACCGGAGGCTTCTTCAAACATCCGGTCTACCTCGCGGATAGACTCATACAGGTCTGGCGGGATAGTGGGCGCTAACTTCTCCACCTTGGCATTGGGCATATCGGTGGACAGCAGACCGCCGGCACGGTTCAGGGCAAAGTTCTTTTCGTCCAGGATGCCGGAGAAGCCCATCAGGGCAGTCGGCGGGGCAACCTGCTTGGACAGCAAGTCCAGAATCTCATTCATCCGGTTGTTACGCAGCAGTTGCAGATTGATGAGCCGCTGACACTCGGACTGACCCCAGAAATAATCGTATTGGGGGTTGGGGCAAATCTGGATAAACGGCAGTTCACCCTTGAGGAACACAGACTCGCCGGCACGGTCATAGATCACAATGTCCGGGTTTGCCATGGTGACTACTTGGTAGTCCATGGTTTCGTCGTTCCAAAGCCACAGTTCCTTCATTTCCACCGTATCCTCGGCAACCTGCGCCTTGTAACGGTTGTAGCCGTACAGATCAAGGTTGACGTTACCCATCATGGTGGGATTGCTGGAGGACAGCACAATCCGGTCTACGCCATTGGGCGTGTCGGTGATCGGCGGGTTGTAGCTGGCAGTGATGCGGTCAAGAATTTGCTTGCGCTTGGGGTGGCTGTAGAGCCGCGCCATCAATTCAGACTTGGTGATGTAGTACGTCTGCACCATCGCCTCTTGCCGGTCTACATAGGGCGAATCTTCGCGCAGCACACCCATCGCGCCAGGTTCGACCATGAACGGATGAATGCCGTTGTTGTAGATCAGCTTGATGAAGGTCGAGTTGTAGACCAGTGACCAAGTGAGGGCGTTGCTAAATACTTGATCGCAGTTGCTGTTCAACCACTCATCATTGAGGGCTTGGGTCAGCACGGGAACCTTGCGATGTTCCTGATTCGGAACAGACGCGCCCATGTTGATACTGAAGCGCGTTGTCTCGGCTGAGTAGAGGAACGAGGTTAGCTGGTCAAGGTGCGGATAGATTTTGTTGTAGATCGCCGGCACATCATCAGGGCCAGCGCCAAACAAATAGTACGAGCGCAGATTCGTATAGTCCGGCTTTCGTTCATCTTCGGACACCGCGCATTTCTGCATGATGTCCAGATAGAACGATTCGCGCTCCGAGGATTCTTTAGGTATCCGCATTATTTCTTGATCGCCAGGTTCTCATGGTCGGCTGTATAACTCGCAACACGGGGGCCTGTCAAGTTCCCGGCTTCCTTGGGTTTGATGCCCACTGGTTCGCCGTGAATAGATTGTACCGCCCTGCCGGAAAGAATGGACTGCATATTTAGCCCCTTCATGCCGCCACCCCAGATCGCCGCATCCCCCGGACGGCCTTCCTGCACCTGCTGCGCCGCAGCAACCTCTGGAGGAACTTCGGCATTCTGGCGGGTGTAGTACCCAGCTTGGCTGTCGCCCTCTCGCGTGGACTTGATGTTGGTCATTTTGAAGTCTATGGCAAGCTGTTTCAGGTTCTTGTCGCTGCCTTTGGTCTTGTCACTCATAAAACCGGGGGCTTGCAAGTGGACAATCATCACGCCTTCCTCGCATCCTTCCGGGCAAATGGCGGCATACGCCTCAAAATAGCCATGTTCCGGGCATTTATAGTCATGTAGTATGCGTGGCATAGTTATCTCCTTAATTGTTCATCTATATCAGGATTAGAGTAGTCAGCCTTGTTTTTAAGGCCAATTTTCAGCTTTATTTGCCCATTTTCGACTTGCAAACCCAAGGAACGGGCCATTCTGGGCTTGGGTTGTTTGCGGTACTGCACAAATCTGGTCTGGTCACGGTTCATCATTACCGCCACTTCGCCCCGCAACCATGCCTGATACCCCTTGGAAACCCGGCGCTGGACGTACTCAGTGAGGGGTTCTTGTTCGTAAATGAACACCAGGCGCAGGATTGCCACGGATACGCCGCACAATTCGGCAAACAGGGGGATGCTGATACCCCGATTCTTGTCAGACAAGAACCGCTTTATGATGCGTTTCAGTTCTTGTCGGGGGATGACTGGTTGCATGGCAAGGTATTTTCCTTTTGCAAAACAAAGCAGTAGAAGGTTTCCTTCATGGTCTTTCCCTCTACCTGCAAGTCAAAGGCAACCTGACGATAGTCTTTCAGCTTGAAGCCGGCACGGGTGAACAGGTTGACCCACATCCGGTCACCCAGGATCGAGAAGTGGTTGGGATTGGCCTCATGTACCCGGTCGCAGTTGGGGGCTGGGACTTCGACGTACAAGAAGCCGCCGTCTTTGATTGCACGGTTGAACTCAATCAGGGTGAACAATGGCGCTGGACTGTGTTCTAGGGCGTGTCTGCACCAGATCAAATCAATAGATGCGTCCAGCACGGACAAGTCGGAGAAGTCCTCGCGCATGGCGGGGAAACCCTTGGCTTCGCAGGCGGCAACGTCCTCCAGGCTGTAAGTGATGCCACACAGCTTCAGAAAGCCGCGTAGCATCATTTCGTGCATGAACGCACCCTGACCACAGCCAACGTCCAGAATGGCGCTGGTGTACTCCAATTTCATTGCCGGTACGAAGGTGTCGATGGCCTGCTGAATCAGCGGGGTATGAAAGTTGGGCGTGTCGGGTTCCGAGTAGATCGTGTTGTAAACAAAATCTTGGTACTTTGTAAACTTATCCTGGTTCATTGGAAACCGATCCTTTTCAAGTAGTCACCGACGGTACGTTGGCTGATGTCACCGATTGCGCCGTTGTCCTGTTTGGGTTCCAGCTTTTTGGAACGGTCACGGGTCAGGCGCATCTGGATGAGGCGGGGCTGCACTTGCTCGGCATAGGCAGCGCAGGCCAAGGCCGAGGCGATCACCCGGTCATCCTTGTTCCTGCCCGAAGCCTCAATGCTTGCACCATCACGGATGATGGTTTTCATTTCTTCGATGGTGTCGATAGACAGGACTTCCATCATGCCGCGCTCAAAGTAGTCCTTCATGTAGGACAGCATCCGTTCCTTGGTCGCGCTGGTAGTCTGCCAGCCAATGCTGTTGCTGATGCCACCCATGTTGTCGTTGCGCCGCCAGAGGTAATTGGTCATGTGTGATAGGACATCCATCAGGTCACGGCCTCGCTGACCTTCCAGCATGGACGCTTGCCTCTTAAGGTTTCTTAGTTCATTAATGACGGCCTGCCCTGGCCCATTGATTTCAAGGTTCAGGGTCGAATTCTTGTATGCGCCGGCAATGTGAGCGATGGCCCAGGCGAACTGGTAGGTGTTCATTTCGCTGGTGGCGAACTCCAGCACCTGCTCCAGCCCGTCAGCGTAGGCGCGGTAGACCTGGATGCAGAAGCGATCTGCCCAATCGGATGAGCCGTAGGCAGGATCAGCGCCAATGACGTAGTAGGCCGAGTCGATGGGTTCTTCCCAGACGCGCATGGTGGCAAGGCGGTCGGTAGACTTCATGCACTCGGTATCAGTAAAGTTTGCGCCCATGCTGTAGCGGTAGCAGTCAGGGGTTAGCTTCTTGGCATTCTTCATTGCGTCCGTACACCGGGCGTTGCTGAAGTAGGAAGTGCCGGTCATCACGAAGGCGTAGTCCTCGGTGGGCGGGAATTCCTGATACATCAGCGCATCGTCCTTGATGCCCTCATGCAGCTTCCAGCGCCACCAGGCCATCTGACGGGAATTGATCTCGACGTTGTATAGCTTCTTGATGTCGCGTGTCCATTCCCGTTCCTCGGGAGTCAGCTTGCCATCCCAGTAGACCTTGTAGGTCTGACTATCAGCCGGCAGGGAATAGAACTGGTTACGCCACCAGCCGCAGAAGATAGCCCGTTGCGTCTTGGCGCGTTTGGCGGTGACGTACATATCGTGGAACATATTGAAACCCTGGGCGGTACTCTCAAACATATAGAGCCGTTCAGGGTTGGTTTCGGCTAGGGAGGCTATTAGGGAGGCTAGACCCTCCTCATTGCCCCAGGAAGCCGTTTCCGTGCCGTGCAGGTAGGTGATGGCCTTGCCCTGACCCAGACGGCTCTTGTTGCCGGCAATCTGGTAGAAGATACGGGAACGGTTCTTCAGCACCAACTGGTTTCTGTTATGGGCTATCAGGGGTATCTTGTACTCCTTGGGTAGCCCATCCATGTACATGGCAAGAGTAGACCGGAACATATCCCGGTTCTCCTCGGTGTCCGATACCAGCGTACCTTGCCAACCAGGGTGGATGAATTGCCAGTACAGGTCGAGGGCGAGGCTGATGGTGGTAATACCCAACTGCCGGCCCTTCAGGATGATGAACATGTGGATGTCATCGTCCAGACCCTTGGCAATCTCATCCATGACATAGGTCTGTGTGCCCAGCAGGGTGTCCATACGCCGCAGGCCCTGCTCCTTGGTCTCAATCCGAAGCTGGGAGCAAAAGGCATAGAACTGCTTGAGATTAAATTTCATCGGGTTTCCCACGGCATGACATCACCGTATCTGTCTTTCATGTAGGCAATGCCCTGTTCGAAGAACTCCTTGCCGCTGGAGGTTTCATTGCCACCCAGACGAAAGCAATTCGTGTGTAGCTTGCTGCCTTTGAACTTGGGAAAGTAATGCTTGGCAAGGTCATAGGCCAATCTGTCTGGCCCCCAGTCCCTAGAATTGTAGGCTTGCGCCACCGTGCGGTAACACTCTGTTCGCATTGCAACCGAGCCTGTAGGGGCAAAGGTCTTGCCATTGTTCCATGACGGATGCTCCTCGCCCAGACACTCACAGATGTCATCAAAGAGGAACGCCCCATCCTTGTCATACACCGACATCAGGCTGTACGCCCAGTCATATCCCTGCTCAATAATCGCCATCAAGGACTCGACATGGTTGGGCTTGAACCAATCATCATCCTGGAGCATGAACAGCACATCCTCATTGATGAGGGGCGCACCCGCTGCCAGCAAACGCCTGCCCTCCAACCCTTTCCCACCAATCCTAGAAGGCCAGTAAGCCAGATGCACGTTCTCTGACTTGTAGACGTAGACCAACTCCATGAACTGATCGTAGGTCATCACCCCGTCTGTAGACAGGTATATCTGTACCGGATAGGTCTGAGCCTGCAAACTGGAGATGCACTGGGCTAATTCCTTCCTGCCCAGGGTTGGAACCAATACTGCCGCTGTCATTGACATTGCCTTAACGCCTCCCGGTATGCACCTCGGTACGGGTCTTTAGGGTCTTGCTGCCCTTGCTCCCACCACTGCTTGATCTTCCACTGGTAAAGGTCATCCTCCTTCCAGTATTCGTAATACTTCAGCAGTTCCTGCACTACAAACTTC